>OAZW01000019.1_pt1 | contig 284655 bp, 208 predicted proteins | sample 1495231 | NCBI WGS metagenome assembly OAZW01 (sample SAMEA2580062, study PRJEB22360) | human gut metagenome | reverse complement strand
GTTACAAATTTATTCTTTTTATACGTAACTGTCAGATTAAGTCTTGACTATTACACCTAATTTATGGTAGGTATATTTCGTTACTCATTCGTCTCCGGTGATCGGAATTGGCGACCCGGTCTGACGGTATAAAGCCCGGAATCGAAATAGAAAGAAAAAAAATTCAACCTAGCATTATTTTTCCTAAAGCCTAAGGATTATGAAGGGAAAAAACTATTTTTGCTCACAGATCAAAATTAATGTAATTCATACACTTTAATCCGGGATTTCCTGACTAAAAACCAACTGATGAAAAGACATTTCATTTTATTCCATTTCATCTTGTCGACCGGCTTCGGCAGCTGGTCTGCCCAGGCACAAGGCCAATCCGATCATTTTATTCTTCCTCCGGGAAAAGCTATTTATCAACCGAAAGAATTTGCAGGCCAGGATTGGTATTCCGACACTTCCCGCTACTCCTACCGGCGCATGTCCTGTACGGATAATCTGGCCATATTCTGGGAAAAAGGATTCGGGAACGATTTAGCTGCTCCTCCCGATTTAGAGGGACATCCGATGGATGTGGATCTGGAAAATCTGAAATATCAACTGGAACGTTTTTACCTATTTTACCGCGACTCCCTGAAATTCGTCAAACCAGGATCGCAAAGTGAAAAATACCGGATGATGGCGATGATTCAATATTCTCTGGAAGGGACGGCCTATGGCGGCGATTACGACCAGGTGATCGGTGCTTTCTGGGCTACTCCGAACCGGCTACAGGACAAAAGATTAAATGCTGTGGCTCACGAACTGGGACACAGTTTTCAATTACAGTCGATCGCCGACGGAGAAGGTGTCGCCTGGGGAGGTAACGGGATTTTCGAAATGGGAGCTCAATGGATGCTCTGGCAGGTCAACCCCCACTGGATCGATGACGAGACCTATCACTGGGATGCTTTTAAAAAGAATACCCACAAAGCTTTTCTGCATACGGAGAACATTTACCGTTCGCCTTATATACTCGAATATTGGAGCGAAAGGCAAGGTTTACCGTTTATCGGCGAATTATTCCGGCAAGGCAAGAAAGGCGAAGACCCGGTTATGACTTATAAGCGGATGCAAAATCTATCCCAGGAACAATTCAATGACGAAATGTTCGATGCTTATCAGCACCTGATCAATTTCGATTATAAACGGGTATTTTCCATCACCCGCCCATGGGCCAATTCTTTCCCGGATTTCAGGAGCTGTCTGGAAGAAAAAGAAGACGGCTGGTATCAGGTGAGGAAAGCCTGGTGTCCTGAAAATTACGGATTTAATGCGATCCACCTGAAAGTTCCGGCAGCCGGCACAACCGTACAAATCACCTTTTCGGGCATAACCCCGGCCGGGCAAGATTATAACATTCAATCACCGGAAAAAGCAGGCTGGCGTTATGGGGTCGTCGGAGTCACCGCAACAGGACAGACAATCCGGGGCGAAGTACACAAAAACCGTAAAGGAAAAGTCAGCTTCAAAACCCCCAAAGACCAACCTTTAAGCCATCTTTGGTTCGTCGTCATGGGAGCTCCTGCCGAACACCGGATGAACCCGGGATGGAATCCCCAAGGCCCTCAGCCAACCGATGCCCAATGGCCCTATAAAATAAAGGTAAAAGGAACTGAAATCCTTTGATAAATAAAACGGTGCCCGCAGTAAAACACAGGCACCGTTTCCTTTCCAGTTTACAATCCTTTCGCTTTTTCTCCAAGCAAATCCTGCACAACGACGTCCAATTCAGCCCCCCTTACCCCTCCGCATACGATCTTCCCTTCCGGGTCGAGCACGATACAATAGGGAACTCCACTCACCTGATATTCTATCGCAACCGGTCCTTTACGTCCTTTCTGATCACACAGCTGGTGCCATTGCATACCCTCCTCTTGTACCGCTTTTTTCCAATCTGTATCCCGCTCGTCGATCGACACACTGATCATATTGAAATCTTTGCCGCATACTTCATAAAGATGTCTCAAATGAGGTATTTCACCCCGGCAGGGACTACACCAGGAAGCCCAGAATTCAAGCATATTGTAAGCACCCGGTTTCATATATTCCGAAAGCGGCACATTTTCTCCTTTCAGATTTTTCAGAACGATATCATGATAAGTCCCCCCACGGGCCACACATCGCATCCGCTCTGCTGTCTTTTTTACATCTCCCATCATGGAGGCATTTTGCAGGGCAGGGGTAAAGCCGTTCATCAGCCCGTCGATCTCCTCCACCGTCATTTCCGACCGGGTTGAATTCAACAAATTATTCGCCAGTAATAAAGATACAACAGAATTGTTGTGAACTTTGATAAATTCCCCGGTAGCTTCGTTCAACCGGGCTTTGACACGATTCAGTTCCCGGACGATCTTCATGCCCTTTTCCGTATTGAAAATTCCATCCAGGGCCGGCACATGATATACTTTCAGGTATTCATTCCACAAAGCCGTTTTCCTTTCTGACAATTCCTGTACAGAGGTTTTATATGCCTGATACAGATCCTGTGTGGGGGAACCGGTCAGCGTAACGTTGTGTTCCTTATTTACCGGTTCCCAGTAATAGCTCGGCATACTGTCCATCTGACACTGGAATTCCATAGCCGTATTATCCGCAAAAAAACGATAAGCCTTTAATGTCTTTTTGCGCTGATTGGGTTCATCGGGAGTCATATCGACTACTAAACGGCAATATTTCGGATACTCGAAAGTCCTGGTTCCTTCCAGCTGGAATTTTTCATCTTTGATTACGGTAGAATCCAGCAATACGTCGGGATACGTATCGATATTATACAGTTTGACCACATACCCGTCCAGGGCTCCCGGTAATGAACCGTTTATCCGATATACCCGGGGTTGATGACAGGCCATACACAAGCCGGTCAAAACGATAAAATACAATAGTTTCATAGTTGTAATTTTTTATTTAACGGTTAATTTCTGACATTGTTTTGCGATCTGTTCCAGATCCAGCTGGTAATATTGCCGGTAATATTGTATGACCAGATCGTATTTTTCCTGCAAGCGGGACCATTTTTTCATATCCGCATCCCGTTCAGCCTTCTCTTCCGTCAGGATCCAGGCGACAAAAGAAGCCCAGTCTGCATAAGCATAATCACTGGTGGCAGAAGCCCCGAAAGGAGACACAAATCCGCATTTTTTTCCGATTTCCCGGTTATAATTATTCGAATAGTCCAGACAAACATCTTCATCTGTTTCATTTTCATAGTAATATAATCCTTTGGAGATTGCTCCAAAACGTTCCGGCAACGGAATACCTTTGTAAGTGGTATAAGACAAACCCCGGAAGAACTCATAAAAAATCCCCCATTTCCATCCTTTCAGGTTATCCGTAAACTTATCGTCGGTATCCTGGCTGTTATCCAGGTAGCCGTAATAGAGGATCCCCTGCATTTCTTCCGTCTTGGTATTGGAGAAAATTCTATTCCCATTCTCATCCTTGTATTTATTATTTCCGGGATTGATTTTTACCAAAACCTGCCGTCTGTAAAGTCCGCTACTTACCATCTCATCAGGCAGCAGGGCGAAGAAACCCGTCAACAAGGTCAGGAATTTTTCAGCCACCGCTTCGTCTGCAGCCTGCATCGGAATCGCTTCCGGATTATTTGCCGTAATCCCATTCACCTGGGTATAACCAACCTCCGTTTTCAGGGCCTCCTCTCCACTCAGATTATAGTAAATATGTAAATCGTACTTCTGATAAAGGGCATAACACATTTTCTGCGCTTGGGAAGGACCGTCCAGGATGGCAGGCACAGGCCCTGTATACTCCCACATGGCTTCGGGGGTATCCTCTTTGGTACAGGCCATAGTCCCCCATATCAAACAACAGTAACAGATCATTTTATATAGATTCATTCGTTTCATAGCTCTATCATTTTAACGTGGATTACTACCGATTCCGGGATTCACACTCAGTTCCCTCTTCGGAATTTGCAATACATAGCGGGGATCATCTTTTTCCAGACGGGCCACCTGATTTTCATAGCCGATACGTTCCATGGCAGGCCGGGTTGTCCGTCTGAGATCGAACCAGCGGTGTCCTTCCAGACACAATTCACGGCGGCGTTCCGCTTCTATGAATACCAACAGGGAATTCTGATCGAAATCCGCAGCTTTCAGGTCTGTATAAGTCCCCTCCCGGAATTTTTCAACCCTCAGTCGGTTCAGATACTTTACAGCCTCCCCTATCCCGTTCTCTTTATGGGCATAAGCTTCTGCCAGAATCAGATACATTTCTTCAGTCCGGATCACCCGGGTATAACCACTGCCGGCATCCGGTCTCATTACACTGCTGATGTTCGGGATATATCTGTTTTTGGCATAGATCAATTTGGGTTTTCCCCTTAAAGAATAAGTCTGCATAAAGTAATAACGTCTCACATCGTCCGGCTCATCTTCATACTCAGCCGCCAGTTTTTTATTGACACTGAAGGTTGAAATAAAATGATACCATCCCAAGGCAGGCACAATCTCACTTATTCCATTTACAAACAACACATTATCATTATCTTTCGCCAAATAATCCTTTCCCCACACCGTCGAAGCATTCCAGCTGCTGACAAAGTTATTATCCATACTGAGGCGGAGTCCTGCCTCATACAGGTTGAATATCGCCGGATTTTCCCGGATGACCTGTTCAGCACACACAATGGCAGAATCCCATTGCTGCATATAGAGATACACCCTGGCCAGCAAGGCACGGGCCGACAAAGCATCGAATTTCAGTTTGGCAGGCTTGGAAACCGGATTAGCCTCCATCAGCCGGACTCCTTCTTTCAAATCTCCGACAATCAGGTCGTATACCTCTTTAACGCTGTTCCGGGTATATGCCTTATCTTCTGCCGCCGTACTCAGATTCAGCGGAATACCGGGATCTGTGGCACAAGTTTCCGGATCATAAGGTTTGGCATACAGGTTGACCAGATAGAAATGGGAATACGCTCTCAAAGCATAAGCCTCTCCCTTGATATTCTGACGGGTACGTTCCACATTCACCTCATTCAGTTCCATCCCGGCAGCCTGATCGATATTTTCCAATACCACATTGGCATAAAAGACACTTTGGTAGAATTTCTCGAAAGCGATATCCCCCCCGGGCATAGTTGTCTCGATATCTTTATTCCACATATAGGCAGCCACATACACATCTCCATAATCGTCCCCCTCCATAGAGTGGTCGGAAGCAATCAGATCCACATCGTCCGAAAGGATATCCAGGTAAGGAACCACCTGTTCTGTCAGATACCCGTAGTTCAGCAACTGATCGTAATCGTCTGTCGTATTGGGTTTCAATTTATTTTGGGGCACCTCTTCCAGGTAAGACTCACAACTGCCGGAAAAAATCCCTCCCAATACGACCAGCATATATAATAATCTCTTTTTCATATCTTTTGTGTATTAAAAGTTTACATTCAATCCCAAGGTAAAACTACGGGGTAAAGGCAGTGAACCGTAAGCCGTCGTTGTATAATTAATGGTCTCCGGATCATATCCTTTCATCCGTTTATCCGCCCAGACAAACAGATTTTGAGCCTGGAACTTCAGGGATATACCTCCCAGTTGACGGTCGCCCAGAACAATCTTCTGTACCAACCGGCCGGGAAGCCTGTATTCCAGCATCACATTCCGCAGACGTAAGTAGTCTCCGGGCACTACAGTTTTCTGACTCTTATTGAATATCACTTTGGTGTAATGGCTGTCTCCGCCGGCATGTCCGGACAGGACCGGAATAATCTTCGTTGCTTCATCTCCCGGTTTTCTCCATCTGTCCATGATTTTCCGGTTGGCATTCTGGTCTGCCTCCGGTAAAGAATTATAGGCAAATTCCGGTAGACGGACCTTATTTTTCAGACCGAACGAAAATAAGAAAGACAGGGAAAAATCTTTATACCGGATGACGTTATTGAATCCGCCCGACAATATCGGATCCCGGGTTCCTTCGTATTTCAGGTTATAGATATTGTTGTAAACAGCCTCTTCGATCTCCGGATCGTCTTCGCTCAGGATATTGTTGTTTTCATCGTAGAACAAGGGTATACCGTTTTCATCCAGACGGGCAAAACGATACGAAAACATACCGTTTACAGGTTTGCCCAGAAAGACTTCACCCGGGGTATAGATACTCTTTACCAGACTTTCGGCCTGAGGGGTTATATTAGATTTTACGACCTTATTTTTTACATACCCCAGATTGACGGACGACAACCACGAAAATTGCTTTTTCCGGATAATATACCCCGATACGGACACATCTACTCCCTGGTTTTTCACATCCGCATAATTGACAAATTTATTGAGAAAACCCGTTACAGAAGAGACGTTCTTGGATGCAATCAGGTCTTTGCTATAATCCCGGTAGTAGTCCACATCCAGGGTCAGACGGTTATCGAACATGCCCAGTTCAAAACCGATATTGACCGAGGAAGTGGTTTCCCATTTCAGTTCCGGATTCGGGGCTTGTATAATTTCCATCTGCAACAATTGATTGACTTCGTTCGGAGGTAAAGCAGAAGCAACAATCTGCGGCGTACTCTCCTCCACGATATTTCCCCTTAAACCATAAGAAGCCCGGACGGCCAGGTTATTGACCAGTTCCGATCCCGACAGAAAATGCTCATTGCTGATGATCCATTTCCCGGAAACCGACCACAAAGGCAGATAACGGTACTTCGGATTAGAACCGAACAGATTCGAACCATCGAAACGGATATTCCCGTTGATCACATACCGGTCTTTATACATGGCCGACAGAACGGCGTAATAAGATATATAAGAACGTTCGGGTATATTCCGGGTCATTTTATTTCTGGCCAGATGACCGGTATTCTCTCCCAATGCAGGTTCGTAAAAAATATTGCCCCGGTCGTGCATATATCCCGAACCATTGCTGGTCAACCCCTTATACAAGGTGGTCCTGAACTCCTGTCCGAGCATGGCGTCGATAGAAAAATCTTCTGCCAGGTTTCCCTTATACTCCAGGCTGTTCCGGATCAGGGACGTTCTCTGTTCATAATTCGTTTCATTGTACACTCCTCCGAAAGGCAAAGAGGTCTTATCATATTCTTCCTGGGTATAGTCCCCGAAATCATACCCTCTGATTTCCGCCGCATAGGCACTTTTTTCCTTAGCGTAATCCGAACTGGAAGAATGCGAGGAGGCATAACTGAACAAACCGTTGTATTTTAATCCCTTATAAAGATTTACCGTCAGATTCAGGATCCCTTTCAGGTCGGTCTGGGAAGATTCCCGATGGGTATTTTCCTGTTCGTTCAGTATATTATAGAGGTAATATCCTCCGAATGTCTTTTTATAAAAGAAGTAATCGCCGTTTTCATCATATACCGGAATCGTCCGTGAAGTCCGTACTGCATACTCGAACGGGTCGGCACTGGCATGGAAAGTTTCCCGGTCACGGCGCCCTGCCTGTAAAGTGGCAGACAGGCGTACTCCCCGGAACAGTTCTGCATTCAATTTGGCCAGTCCGTTGAAATTCTTATAATCCGTCTGTTTGTCGGCCCCTTGCTCCCCGTCATAACTCAGGGAGACGTAATAATCCGCTTTCTCCGAACCGCCGGAAACACTCAGGTTATGGGTCTGGGTATATGCATTCCGGTACAATAGTTTAAACCAGTCGGTATTCCGGGTTTCCGTCTTTTTCACTTCTTCCCTGAATTGTTGCAGGGTAAGGTTACCCAAGGCATACTGGCTCATCAGTCCTTCCATTCCTACCCCTCCGTTGATATACAAACCATCGTCATAGCATTGTTGGGTCAGTTCCACTCTTTCCCGGGAGTCCATCAGGTCAAAATCCCGGTAAGCAGGACGCAGGCTGACAGCTGAAGTGTGTTGATAAGAGATATTGAATCCGTTCCGCTTTCCTTTCTTTGTCGTCACCACGATCACCCCATTGGCTGCCCTTGTCCCGTAAATCGCCGTTGCCGAAGCATCTTTCAGAACCGTGATACTCTCTATGTCGTTGGGACTCACTCCTCCGATAGCGGAGTTGAACATATTCATGACATCCGGGCTATTCAGCTCTGCGACTGTTATAGGCACAGAATTTTCCAGCATCACTCCGTCCAACACCCAGAGCGGATCGGCGTTACCGGCTATCGTTGCCGTTCCCCTGACCCGTATTTTGGGGGCAGCGCCGGGAGCTGCAGAAGTATTCACTACCGACAGGCCTGCCAATTGTCCCTGTAGCATATCTTCGATACTGGAAGCCCCTACCATATTCAGGTCTTCTGTTTTGATAGTCGAAACAGCACTGGTCAACTGCCTTTTCTCGATCTGCTGGTAACCGGTCACAACCACTTCTCCAATCTCTGTAACAGCATCTTTCAGAACTATATTCAACATTTCTTCTCCACGATACGGTATCTCACGCGTTTCCATTCCTACAAACGAAAATACCAGTACCAAATCGGGCAGATCCGCAACCTCCATCCGGAATTTTCCGGCATTATCCGTAGACACCCCGACCGTAGACCCCTGAATCACCACCGAAACGCCGGGCAAGGGTATTCCTTTCGTATCCTTTACCGTTCCCTGTATGACAATTTTCGGATTTTGCTGTTGTTTTACCGGACGGATGACAATCGTTTTATTCAAAAATTCATAGGAATAATCATCCTGCAAAACTTCCTTCAACAACTTACTCACCTCCATTTTACTGTCTGTCAGTTTAATTTTACGGGTAACATCCAGTTCATCGTCGCTATAGAAGATATCATATTTCAACTGTCTGTTGATGGCCGTAAAGATATCTTCCATTGTCAGTTCGTTCAGGTTCAGAGTAACAGTCCCTCTCTGGCCATAAACCGAAGCACTCACCTGAAATATGCCCAGAAAAAAGAAAAAAGTAATCAATTTCATAAGCAGCAACCATTTTTTTATTTTACCTGAACGGCAAAAACAAGTCAAATCCTCATTTTTTTTCATAAATTTGTAGATTGAAGTTAATAATGGCCTGTAAATCAGCCTGGCTCAAGGATCGGTTTACAGACGTTATCGATTATCGGGGATGAGAGTCGCGACCTCTTATCCCTTTTAAATTTTACTCACAATGATTTGCTTTCCTTCTACTTTAAAACGGATACCGGTAGTCATTTCCAGAAAACGCAACACCTCGGTGACCGGGCTATGCTTGTTGATGGAACCCGTAAAACGCATTTGTTTTACCTCTTCGTCCTGATAAACCATCGTAAAATCGTACCAGCGTTCTAATTTTTTGACAATCTCTTCGAAAGTGTAAGCCTTGAAATAAAACTTTCCATCGACCCAGGAAGTATATAAACCCGCATCGACCGAAACCACCTTCCTTTGGCCGGAACAGCGGCCTACGGTATATTGTTCCGAAGGCTTTAAAACAACCGTACGGCCTTGTTCCGCAATCCTGACACTTCCTTCCACCAGAGTAGTTTGCCAATAGTTGTCTTCGCGGTAAGTACTCACATTGAAACTGGTTCCCAACACCGTAATTTCTCCATTCTCAGTCGATACCTGAAAAGGAGCGGTTGTATCTCTGCACACTTTAAAAAAAGCTTCTCCGCAAAGCTGTACTTCCCGCTTACCGGCAGCAAACCGGACCGGGAAACGGATCGTCGTTTCGGAATTCAGCCATACCTGTGAACCGTCGGGCAGCCTCACCATATATTCACCCCCTTTCGGTACGATCAGCGTATTATACGCTGTAATCGTGGAATCTTCCGTACTCCCGGTTTCATATTTCAGCTCTCCCCCTGACGTATCGTTGGTAATCTTTACCCCTAATTCCTCGATATCCCGAATTTCTGTCTGAGTTCCCAGGATAATTCTTTCCCCACTCGCCAATATCAATTCTGCTTTCGAAACGCCCGGTAGAATAACATCCGTCAATTCTCCCGTAACCGGAAGTGCGGACTCCCTGTTATACGTTACCCACCCCCAGACAGAAAAAAATAAAACAGTCACAGCCGCAGCATATCTGCACCAGCCGGGTACGCGCCATCCACCGGCCGTCTGTTTCTCCACCCTCCGCCAGGCCCGGTCGATATCGTACTTCTGCTTCTCCGCAGCTTTCATACTCCTGCGGGAGACCATCATTACATCCAGCATCTGCTTCAGCTGCGGATCATCGTATCCGACCGCTTCTTCCACCTCTTTTTTATCTCTCCTCCATAAAGCAGAAAGCCGTTGCCATAAATCTTCTGAAAATGGTACACTCATGACCTTTATATCTTTAATTTTATATAAAGGCAACTAAGTTTAAAAAACGGGTGAGTGAAAAGAAAAAAATTACTTCATCTCTTTATAAGTTGCACAAGCAATCAGTAACAACAGGTTCGAATTTTTAAGTACAGCGATTTTTCCCCGGATTTCACGATAAGCTTTGGAGATATGTGATTTCACCGTATTCACCGATATGCGGAGCTCCTCGGCTATCTCCAGGTATTTTTTCCCTTCCAGACAACTTTTCATAAACACAATACGGCATTGCTGGGGTAAAGATTGAAGGATATGCTGAATTTGTTCCAACTGGGTCTGTTCTTCTTCGGAATAACCGGATTTCAACAGATCGTCCCAATATTCGGACAGTAAACGGGAATGAGTTCGTTCGACAAGCTGATGTTTCAAAATATTCAATACCCGGTGTTTGATGGCAGAAAAAAGATACCCCCGGAAGGATTCCTGCAAACGGATCGTTTCCCGGTTGTTCCAGATATAGATAAATACATCCTGTACCGCATCCTCGGTTTCACTCTTTTCGTCCAGATAAGTCCAGGCGTAATGGCACAAGTCTGTATAATACTTTTGAAACAACTGCTCAAAAGCATTCCGGTCACTCTTTCTGACCGCCTCAAAAAGTTGTAAATCTGGATCTATATTTCCGAAATCATTCATCGGGGACAAATATAAAAAGTATCTCTTTACGATCAAAGAGATACTTTTATGACAAAAGGCTTCCCGCAATCTGTCAATCGGCGATCAATTTACGGTAACGCACCCGCTTGGGCTGGATATCGCCAAGCTGTGCACGTTTGTGTTCCTCGTATTCAGAATACGATCCTTCGTAAAAGACCACATTAGAATCTCCCTCGAAAGAAAGGATATGGGTACAGATACGATCCAGAAACCAACGGTCGTGTGAGACGACAACAGCACAACCGGCAAAGTTTTCCAAGCCTTCCTCGAGCGCCCGGAGGGTATTCACATCTATATCGTTAGTCGGCTCGTCGAGCAACAACACATTGGCATCGGCTTTCAGGGTAAGGGCCAGATGAAGGCGGTTTCTCTCCCCTCCGGACAACACTCCGCATTGCTTTTCCTGATCGGCTCCGGAAAAATTAAACCGGGAAAGATAAGCACGTGCATTAATCTCTTTTCCTCCGACCCGTATCGATTCCTGACCGCCTGAGATCACCTGATAAACCGTCTTTTTCGGGTCTATATCCTTATGAGTCTGATCAGCGTATCCTATCCGCACGGTTTGTCCCACTTCAAATGTTCCTTTATCGATACTTTCCATCCCCAGTATCATTTTAAAGAGAGTTGTTTTTCCAGCCCCATTGGGACCGATAACTCCAACGATACCATTGGGAGGAAGGGTGAAATTCAGATCATCGAACAGCAACTTGGAGCCGAAAGCTTTCGCCACATGTTGTGCTTCTATCACTTTATTTCCTAAGCGGGGACCGTTCGGAATAAAAATTTCCAACTTGGTTTCCCGTTCTTTCTGATCTTCATTCAATAATGTCTCATAGGATTTCAACCGGGCTTTCCCCTTAGCCTGTCGGGCCTTGGGGGCCATATTGATCCATTCCAATTCATGTTCCAGTGTCTTGCGGCGCTTACTGGCCTGTTTTTCTTCCAGCGCCATTCGTTGGGTCTTTTGTTCCAACCAGGACGAATAGTTACCCTTCCATGGAATTCCTTCTCCCCGGTCAAGTTCCAGTATCCAGCCGGCCACATGATCCAGGAAATAACGGTCGTGAGTAATACAGATTACCGTTCCGGCATACTGTTGCAAATGTTGTTCCAACCAATCGATCGATTCGGCATCCAAATGGTTAGTCGGTTCATCCAATAGCAATATGTCCGGTTGTTGAAGCAGCAAGCGGCACAAGGCAACCCGGCGCCGCTCTCCACCGGAAAGCGTATCCACCACCTGATCCTCGGGGGGACACCTCAGCGCATCCATGGCCCGCTCCAAACGACTGTCCAGATTCCAGGCATCCGTAGCGTCTATCTTATCCTGCAATTCTGCCTGACGATTGATAAGAGCATTCAATTTATCCGGATTTTCCAACACTTCCGGATCTCCGAACTTTTGATTGACCTCCTCAAATTCCTTCAAAGCGTCCACAATATCCTGTACCCCCTCCTGCACAATCTCCTTAACAGTTTTGCCGGATTCCAGCTTCGGATCTTGCTCCAGATACCCTACGGAATATCCCGGAGAAAAAACCACTTCACCCTGATAATCTTTCTCAATACCGGCAATAATTTTCAACAAAGTAGATTTTCCCGAACCGTTCAAACCGATAATACCGATTTTCGCTCCATAGAAAAAAGATAAATATATATTCTTCAACACTTGTTTTTGAGGAGGAAATGTCTTGCTGACCCCCACCATTGAAAAAATAATTTTTTTATCATCCGCCATAATTCATGTAATCTTAATTGTTTTCTGCCCAATCTCCGGCATCGGGTACAAAGATACAATTAAAACGGCGAATTAAATAGGTTTATAAAGTCTGTAAAGAAATTATAAACCTATATAGTCCGACACCCCCGTCCCTCTGGTTTATCTTGCCAGTAAAGGTTCTATTTTTTCCCTATCCGAGGGACGGGGAGCAAAAGCATTGATGATCCTGAAATTTTCATCGATCAACAAAAAACGGGGAATGGAAGTAATGTCCCAGGCATCGCCTACCACATAAGGATCGGCCAAAACTTCCTGAATATGAGCCGGCATACCGTCTTTCTTCAATTTCTTGACCCAAAGTTTTTCATTCTGGTCGATCGAAATACCGATAAACCGGATATCCGGATACTTTTCACTCAGTTTCTCGAACTCGGGTAATTGGAACAAACAAGGCAGACACCAGGTAGCCCAAAAGTCGACATACAACACCTTTCCCTTAAAATCGCTCAGCCGCATTTCTTTCCCGTCGATATCCTTAAAAGGAATATCCGGAGCCGGCCGGCCTTCCATCAATTTTGCCCGTTCTTGCAATTTTGCCTGAAAAGAATTACGTAACTCTTTATTCCGGATCTGACGGGAAAAATCGGTATACATCCGATAATCCTTAAGCATCAAGCCCTGATCCAACAATTCTGCATTTTTTAAAACCGTCATCCATTCCCTAAAAGCCGGAGAAAGAGCAAACTGAAACACCTGAATCTCATGGCATTCCCGTAATATATTCCGTACATCGGAGATTTCAAGATAGCGATCGGAAGCACCGATCTTCTTTAACAAAGGTTCGGCCAGTGTCGCTACTTCCCGATAAAAGGCCTGTTTCTTTTCGAGTTTTACCTCAGGAGCATCATCGTAGTTACTCAATTGCCCCACAGAGAAATAATCCAGATAAGTCGCCAGCCGATAGGCTTCCAGCCGGATTTGTTCCAATTCCCGAAATTCCGGAGTCACTGCGGTCAAATGGGCTAAGGCGTCCAGGCTGGCATCTACAATACTGTCCACCTTATAGCGGTAAACCTCGAAACTCACTTTTTCTTTAGGAAGGCCGAATTCATTTAGCTCCCGTCCTATTTTAGCGATCTCCCAACCGCTCAGTTTCGCACTGTTGCGCAAATAGTTATTGGCTTCTATTCCTTTACCGTTAAAAGTGGTTTTCGTAGTATTCCGGTTGAAAATAATCTCCAGATCATCGCCCGGAGTCAAATACAAGGTATTATGTCCCACTTTATAATAGGCCGGTTGTTTTAATTTCAATTTTAAATCGAAACGGCCGTTGGAATCGAGTATAATTTCTATCGTCCTATCATGATAGACTTCTGCTGCGATCCCATCACTATTCATCGATACCCGGTCCAATCCGAATTGTTTCAGCGAACCGGATATCTTCACTACTCCGGCCTTTGCCGATAAAGAACAAGCAACCAATAACAGTATAAGTAATTTTATGATTTTCATAGGATAAATATTAAATTATTCAACAGCCCTCCAGCCCATTTTTTTGATTTTCATAAGCCCTTCCCAACATGATTTTTCGTCCGCCTCGAGTTCTACCTTATCCGGATTCACTCCCTGGATATATTTTTGCAGTTTTCCTCCGGTTGTCGCATTGTAAGTCGCCACATACAGCGGATTCTCATTCGGTTCGATCGCAGTATCACAATACAGCATTGTAATCTGGTCGCCCATATCGAAAGTGTAATGCCGTTCATTGCCTTTATTGTAATCGTAAGCATGCAAAGTAGAACCTACGGCATAATACACCACTGTTCTCCGGGAAGAAAAGGCATAAAAATCGGCCTTATCGAAATCTACAGCCCCTGCACCGATCGTATAACAATTCAATTTCGTCGGTCCGGAACCGACTGCCCGGAATTTATAGAGATAATAAGTTCCGGCCGGATCTTTCAGGATGGCGAACGAATTACCGTTAGAGCTCCCGACATCCAGGGTATTTTCCCCATAAACCAGAGTCCGTCCCGTCGTTCCCTGATTCCAGGGAAACGGATCTCCTGCCTGATCTTCCAGCAAATCAGAAACAGCGATACTGTTCTTCACCGTCAGAAAACGTTGATTCTCCACATCAAACCATAAAAAACTACCCGAATAGCTATTCAATGTATAGAACAGATAAGGAAAAGCTTTATAATAGGTATTCTGATCCGAAGTCAGACAATTCACCGGATTATTATAATAGTCTCCTCCCATCAATAACGTACTGGCATTGAAAATATATCCGTTATTACATACGACTGTGCGATAGTAGCTAGACCCACCGTTTTTACCAGATTTATCTTTCACCCGCGGAATAATATCTACCGGTACGAATTCCGTATCGAAGGTCTGATCCATAAACAATAATTTACTGAACACATCACTTTCCGAACCGGCAAAAGTTTTACGATCCATGGAATAAGCCTGGGACCCGGTCAATACCCATAATTTGATATAGTTACTGTTTCCGGCCGCTCCCGTATGAATAATATCCACCGGATTTTTCAGGACCGGCAGCCCGCTGTTTTTCAATAATTCTTTGTATAAAACCGTATCTTTCACCATTGACAACATCTGCACATCTACCTCTCCCTGAGTGTTCTCACCGATCAGCAAAATGCCTTTCGAATAAGCGGTTCCAACTTTCAATGTAGAAGTAGCCACCGTCACGACACCGGTCTGCCGGTCGGTCACCCTGAAATATAAGGTATAATCACGCGGAGCTAATTCAACCCGATAGTTCAATATCCGTTCCGTACCGATCAACTCTGTCGAATTATAGGGCACGTTAGCCCTCCATTCATAAGCAAAACGGGTGGTATCCCCGATATTTCCTTCCGTTACCGTCACCGTAGGATCGATTTCCAGCACACTTTCCCGGTAAACCGTTTCATAAACCGACTCTAACCCCTCTATGTTCACCTCACAAATGTCATGATAATCGTACGAGCCTTTGTCATCATAGCATGCCGTCAACCCTAATGCGAATACAATAATATATACTAATCTTTTCATAATTATTTCTGTTTAATCGTAATAACCTTCTTCCGGTACCCAGGGTACACCTACTTTCGATAACCAGGGACAACCGCTGAACCACATCAAACGCCCATCCTCTTCCAAAACCGGTTTTTTGTCATTGTAGCATTGGATCAGATAGGTGGACATAGATTTATATATCAGCATTTGCAATGCACTCGGCATCGTTTCAGTACTCATAAAATCATTATACGTCAAATTAAAACGCTCACAAATCAATTCCAGTTTTTTCCGGCTGAAAGCGCCCCAATTTCCGGATTCATACCCTCCATTATAGGGAGAAACGGCAGTACCGACCCAAACTTTAGGCTCTACCATAAAATCAGCAATACGCAAGGTATGTAATGAAGCATCGAAATGCTCATACACCGGCCCGGTCCGGTGTGAACCGATCAAGGCATCCCATTCCGGGAAAGCCAGAGAAAAATATTCGTTAGCCACCAATCTCAAGCCCAATCTCTGTTCTTTTTCCTGCAAAATATCGGTACGTATCAGGCGGACTTCTACCTCAGCGGCAGACTCTCCGGCCTTGATCACACCTTCACGGTTCAAGGGCAGATAACCCACATTTTCAGTCAGATCGGTACTATCGGGATTGACTTCCACCAGAAAAATCCGGTCATACGCTTTCACCGGACCGGTAGCCATCACCTTCACCGACAGCGTTGCGGTATCTCCCGGCAAACTGATAAAATTGACATCCGTATAAGGTTGGTAAGGCCAACTATTTTCATTTCCCCAGGAATCTCCCCATTGTACGGCAAAATAAACTCCTTCCAAGCCTTCATAATCCATCAGGTCTTTTTCACAACCCGACAACATCAAAGGTAAAAACCATATATAATATAAAAATCTTTTCATAATCATTCATTTGAAATATCTGTACTACTGATTCGTTGATCGGTTTCGCTTTCCGGAAGCGGAACGACATATTTGGCCAGTTCCACGTTCTTCGTTCCTGTAGCCTGATTTCCATCGGGGATATTTACCATTTCCTGACGTTTATAGAAAAAGAACAGTTGCCCCTCACCCAACATTTCTTTTTTATATTCATTCGCCAGGATATTGATCCGGTTGTCTTCCGTCAGGGCAAGGCTGTTGCAGTTTCTGGCATTACGGAAAGTATTCAGATAAACGGAAGCTTCGTCCAGCTTACAACATTCAACCGCAATCAGATACATTTCGCTCATCCGGATCAGGGGGATCATATATTGCCGGCTGGCTGTCACATTATCCTGCTTTTCGAATTTGCGATGATAGAGTACCGAAGTTCCGTTTTTATTATAAGTAGACCAAACCGAATAACGGTAATCATTCTCATTATCGTATAAATCATCTCTCCGGGCAGTGCCGGCTAAGGTGAGAATACTGGTCGACTCGAGTGTCGGAGCAAACAAATCCTCATGTAATTTTTCCCGGGAAGAATGATAGGTTCCGAACAATACTTCGGAATAGAATACCCGGTCGGGATTCGATGAAGTAGCTTCGCTATTCGTTACAAAAGGGAAAAATTCCGCTCCTTCAGCCTGTCCTTCGGCAATCACTTCTTTGGCCGTAGCCGCAGCTTTTTCCTTATCTCCTCCCCAAAGCTGAACCCGGGCCATCAGGCCCTTTGCTGCAAAATAATTCATCCGGAAACGCCTGTAATTCAAATCTGTATCGGAAAATTCCTCTTCCACAAAATAAGGATCCGTATCTTTCAGCAAACCGACAGCATTTTTCAGATCGTCGAGAATCAGTCCGACGACTTCCGATCCGGACAGTAAAGGAGTAACCGTCTGATCCGAATTCGTCTGATAAGGAATACTTTCTTTATCCAATTCAGAAGTCAGGGGACCGAACAAACGCAACATATCAAAATGAAGCATTGCCCTTAAAGCCAAAGCCTCCCCTTTGATCGACCCCCTCCAGACAGGCGAAAGTCCGGCCTTATTTTCATCACATTTTTCGATAATCGTATTGCAACAGGCAATCACCGCATAGCATTTCTGCCACATGTTATCGAACAGGGCCTTCTCATCGTTTCCGGTATAAACCAAACCTCCATAATTATAGAAAGCATGCGACGAAGAAGCAACACTGTAATACTGTCCCATCACATCCAAAGCACCGGCAGTCAGGTTTCGGCCATACAATTCATTCGTATTCAATTCAATATACACCCCGTTCAATGCCTTCACAAATCCCTCCCGGTCATTGAAAAGCATCTCCTCCGACAAACGATCCGAAGGCGTCACATTCAGCCATGACTCACAGGAATAGAAGGATAGCAGAAGTAAAGCCAGACCACATTTTATGATGAAATTCAACTTTTTCATTTTCATTCGTTTTAATTTAAAATCTTAATCCCAAAGACATGGATACCGAACGGGCAAAGGGATAATCGATACCCCGTTCATTTTTCACGGTTGAAATCCGGAAAATATCGTTCATATAAGCTCTTACCGTCAATGATGAAGCGCCGACCGATTTCAGCCATTTTCCCTGGCTCTCGTACCCCACCGATATAGACTCTCCTGAAAAGACGTTGTTGTCGGCGACAAACCGGGAAGACATCGGCGTATCGGCTGTCGTTGAAATCGCCCGGAATTTAGCATTATCGCCCGGTTCTTTCCAACGATCGTACAAAGCCCGCTTATCCTGATTATAGTGGACATCACTGAACGAAATATTTTCTACCTTATTGTACAAGGTCTCCATAAAGATCTGCCCACCCAACCGGTAACGGAAATTGGCAGAAGCCGAAAAACCTTTATAGTAAAAAGACATGCCGACAACCCCTTCCAGTTTCGGATCACTATTTCCTACGACCACCTCATCCTCGACATTATAAGCAAAACTCTGGGTACCGTCTTTATGCAAAAAGATCTCACGTCCCGTAGCCGCATCTATTCCGGCAGAGCGGACAGCCCATAAATCCGAAGGACTTCCGCCGTCGTAATACCGCAACATATTCTTGGTTTTATTTTCATCATTGAACCGGGATAAATAGGCACTGACATTCCGGTATTCCGAAGTCAGATGCCGTAAGGTCGCATTTACCTGCCAAAGCAGGTGTTCTTTTTTCAATAAAGCATAATTCAACACAACCGTATATCCTTTCGTCACCTGTCCGCCGACATTAGCCGGAACGGAGGTACCTCCCGTAGACGAAGGAACTCCGGTATAAACCAACAACGGATCGGTTTTCTTTGAAAAATAATCGAAATTCACCCGCAAACGGTTATTAAACACCACTAAATCCAAACCGATATTCCGATCCAGCGTTTTTTGCCACTCCAGGTCCGGATTTCCGAAATTATTGATGATAGCGCTGACTCCCCAAGGATTGGTATGATGATTATTATAGGTATAAATTTTCATCGCAATATAAGCATCGAAGTTCTGGTTTCCGGGATTTCCGACCGAAGCCCTCAGTTTCAGCATATCCAGCCAACCGGCCCCTTCCAGAAAATGTTCGTTGTGGATATTCCATCCAAGTCCCACCGACCAGGTATTGGTAAAAAGTTTGTTCACCCCGAAAATGGAAGCCCCGTCTGCCCGCCAGTTGGCATCCAGCAAATAACGGTTGTCATAAGCATAACCGAGATTCACATAATAGCTGGCCGTCCTTTTCTTAACATCCTGATATACTTTTTTATCTGGATTATATTCCTGAGCAAAAGAAGGGTTGGAAAATTCATCGTCGATAAATCCCCGCATGGTATACCCGTTCAGATTCGAAGTCGACTGGGTAAAACGCATTCCGGCCACCGCATTTACCATATGCCGTTCTGCCAGTAATTTTCCGTAGGTAACACTCAAATCACCGTCATAACCGAAAACGTGTTTTTCCGATTCCGTATAGGCTCCTTTCTCATTATCTTCCTTACCCACAAATTCCGAATTGAAAGGCGAAGAAAATTTCTCTGCCTGCTCGTTGGATTTATTTACTCCTATTCTCGCCCGGATCCTCAATTCGTCTATTACCCGCCAATCGGCTTCAAAGTTGTTGGTTATCCCTAAAGTATGGGTACGATCGAAATTTGTATTAGACAAATCGTAAAACGGTCCGTATACATTTTCGTTTATTGTTCTAAAGGTATTTATATCAAAATAAGAAAAAGACTCCAGCACTTTTACAGGTTCTCCGTTTTCGTCCGTTTTCCGGTAATACGGATTGGTTTGGGCGAATCTTTTAAAAGAAACGCTCTCCCGTTCTGCCCTGGTATAATCCACATTCAAAGAATTGGTAAAAGCTACACGGCCTTTCCGGTAAATGAGCCGGACATTTCCATTCAATACATCCCGGTCCGATCCCTTCATCACTCCCTGGGTTTTTCCGTAACTCACCCCGACACCATAACGCATCACTCCGTCGCCACCTTCCAGAAACAAATTGTGTTTGTGTGTCGTAGCAAAACGCAGGGGCTCGTTCATCCAGTAGGTATCCACCCCTCTCCGCACTTCCTGCAAACGCATATTATATTTTCTTTCCTGCTCGACACTTCCCAAATACCCGTCCGGTCCCCAGCTTTGATAAAGTCCGGAAAGCAATTCGAACTGCAATTTTTCCTCGGCATTCATCAAATTATAATCCGACAGATCGGCAAAAGTAAAATTCAGGTTACCGGTATAATTCAATCTCAGCTGCCCGGCTTCGGGAGCTTTCGTTTCTATGACCACGACTCCATTGGCTGCTTTCGATCCATATATAGCGGTAGCGGCTGCGTCTTTCAGCACAGTAATACTCTGTACCCGGTCCATACTCAAATCACTGATCGTCGCCAGAGTCGACTCGAAACCGTCGAGGATAAATAACGGTTGGTTGGGATCGGTATTATATTCTTCGGTCAAACCGATTACACTGGTTTTCCCCCGGATTTCGATATTGGGCAAATGGTTGGGGTCCGAACCGAAATCATTGTTTTCGATAATGGCAAACGAAGGATCGAGTGTCTTCAGACTTTCGAGTACATTCGAGTTACCGATCATCTTCAGCTCTTTATTGGTAAATGTAGCCGACGAACCGGTAAAGCTTTCTTTCTTTCGGGTAAAAATACCGGTCACCACTACTTCGTCCATCTCGGCCACTTCTGTAACCAAGGTGATATTCAATTCTTTTTCTCCTTTCCATCTCACCGCTTTCTTTTCCATACCGATAAACGAATATACCAATGTCAATTCCTTCATCTCAGGCACAGATAAGACATATTTTCCGTCAGTATCGGTCACCGTACCCAGCGAAGTACCCTGAATCTGTACCGTTACTCCCGGTAGCAAACTGCCTTTTTCATCCGTCACCTTACCGACAATTTTCACTTCCTGAGTTTGTTTCTGCGGTACACTTTTCTGTTCCCGGATAATCACCAGATCATCTTCGATCAGGAAAACAAAGGGACTTCCTTTCAAACAATCTTCCAAAACTTCTTCGAGGCCCACCCCTTTCAAATCCACCGAAACCGGTTGGAATTGTTTCACTGCATCACTGTCATATACAAACTTATATTCGCTCACTTGCCTCAAATATTGAAACACATCCGCCAAAGAGGCTTTTTTCATCGAAATGTCGAATTTTTTCTGTTGTGAATAGACTGCTGCCTGTAAATTCAGCGAACACACGAGTAGAATCAACACCGTCTTCATCATAATCAACATACGGGGTAATTTCGTGAGTACGAAACTACCGTTCCTTAAATTTTTTTTCATACATTTGTAAATAAAGTTAATAATACGCTCTACTCCCCACGAAGGAGTATCGATATGTTAATGTAAAGCAGTACATGTGCCCGCATGTATTGCTTTTTTAATATATCCTACTGTTCGATAACCACCGTTTTTCCGCTTACCCGAAACCGTACCCGCCCGGTCTTTTCAAGCTTCGATAAAATGGTAGCGATATTTTCATACCGCTGAATATCCAAAGAAAAATGGGCTTCCTTCAAATCCGGTTTGGCGAAAAAGAATTCCACATCATACCACCGGGCCAGTTTGGTCATAATTTCCTCGAGCGATGCCTCGGTAAAATGGAATAGTCCGTTAGTCCAGCCGATATAATCTTCCGCCACCACCTGTTTCAGAGTAAACCGGCCTGCTTCCACCGACAATTGCTGATCCGGCTGTAATACCTGAGTTTTATCCCCGACAGCTACTTCTACTTTACCCCTGACCAGCGTAGTCGTTACCCGGGAATCCTCCGGATAAGCTTCCATATTGAAAAGAGTTCCTAATACTTTTACCGCCAAATCAGCCGTTCTCACGACAAAAGGCTGTTCCTCCTTCCGGGCTACATCGAAACAAATTTCTCCCTCCATTTTCACCTCCCGCAGCTCCCCCGTAAAACGGACGGGATAAGTCAGGCGAGACTCCGAATTCAACCACACCCGCGTTCCGTCGGCCAAAACTAATTCGTATTCTCCTCCACGCGGTACAACAATCGTATTCCATTCCGCTTTTTCTTCCCGATCCTCCTTCCCGGCATCGTATTTCACCATTTTTCCGGTCGTTACAATCGTAGTTCCTCCCGCAACAGCAATCGTTTGGCTCGAAGAGTCGCCTATACTCACCTGCTCTCCGTTTCCTAAAATCAGTGTCGCCCTAAAACCTTTCGTCCCCCCTGATGTTCCGGCAACCACCGGTTCGGCAACAGGCTCTCTCATCCATAAAAATGTTATACCCAAACAAATAACCACACAAGCAGCTGCTACTGTTACCCACCAATTGAATACCCGCTTTTTCCGGAACAGTTTTTGTTCAAATCCTTCCCATTCTTGCTTTAGCTCCAAATGATCCGGATAATCAATATCCCGAAGCAATCTTTCCCGGATTTCCATATACTCCCTTGCATGCTTTTCAGAAGAGTTTTTCCACACTTCCAAATCCTCCACCTCACGTCCAGAAAGCACTCCGATCAATTCGCATGCAATCAACCTGGCAATTTCATATCGTTTTTCTAATCCTAGCATTGCTTCAATCAATTATTCAATATTCAATTCTTTTTCTCATTTTTTATATATAACGATCCAATTTAAAAAACGGGTGAGTAGAAAATCCAAAAACTGGATTGAAAGCCAGGCTGCTTCTAATTTATAAAAAGTTGTCCGAATTATGATTTTGTTATTTAATTTGTTATATTTGCAAAAGAATTACAAATTTGGAGAATAAAATGGTACTTGAAATTCGTTTGAGCAACTTCTTCTCAATTAAAGATGAGGTGGTACTGGATATGCAGGCAGCAAGCATACAGACCAAAAAAGCAAAGGAACTTGAAGAAAATACATTTGTATGCGGTAATGAGCGCTTGCTTAAAACTGTTGCCATTTATGGTGCAAATGCCTCAGGAAAGAGCAGTGTTATCAAGGCTATTCGCGCTTGTGTGGGAATGATATTCTCATCTCACAATTACAACGAGAATACTATATTTGCCTTTACTCCGTTCAAATTCGGGGGCATTGGCAAGCCAAGTACATTCTTCATTCGCTTCCTTCTTGAAGGTATCGAATATGAATATTCTTTTGAACTCAATAAAGTTGAGATACTGAAAGAGGCTCTGTACTACTATCCCAATGGTCGTCGTTCACTGATATTTTCTCGTGATGAGACAAAGGGACCCGACAAAAAGGATATCTATGAATTCCGTTCGGTGATTCGCCGCCCTATGGATGTTGCTGCCAATACATCCAGGAAAACGCTTTTCGTGTCGCGTGCCAGTCAGATGGATCGTGATGTTGCAAAAGATGTTTTCCGGTATTTCAATGAGCGTTTTATTCTGAATTATTTCGGATATAATTCGTTCTCTGTCGAGCGCTTGTTGAATGAGAACAAAGAACAGTTCCTTAATGTGCTGCGAATTGCTGATAGCGACATTGTCAAAATCGACAGCAGGCACGAGAATAAAGTATTTTCGACTGCAGTGATTGACCCTGCAGACAATCAAATATTGTCAGTAGAAGATATTCAGAAACCACAGCTGGTCATTACGACCTATCACAGAAATAACCCGGATGTTCCTTTCAACTTTTTTGCAGAAGAGTCTGATGGAACACAGCGTTTATTCAGTATGATGCTGACGATTCTGGATATCGTCAAGAATAATAAAATCTTGTTGATAGATGAAATTGAGACGCAGTTGCATATAAAACTGGTAGAGTATATTATTGGTTTGTTCAATAAAAGCGAATCGGCGCAGCTGATATATACTACGCACAATACATACCTACTTAATACCAACAAGTTACGTAAGGATCAGATATATTTTGTCAACAAACGGGATGACGGGTCCTCGGATTTGTATTCGCTGTTTGATTACAAAGATTTCCGTGACGGGCTGGATGCAGAAAAGGCATATCTGCAAGGTCGTTTTGATGCCATCCCGTATATTGACGAACAGACGGATAATTTTATAAAATAGAAACTGATATGGGACGACAAATAAGAAAATCCAAAGGCAAAACAATGAAGCCAAACTTCTTTGTTTTCTGTGAAGGGGAGTCTGAGGTTGCTTATATCAGTCACCTTCGTTCGCAATACCGTGCTCCTATTCAGATTATCCCAAGAAAGAGCGATTCGAACATATCCGTTCGGTATATAGAGAATTGCAAACGGGAATATGTTGCAACCCAAAATGATAAAACATTTCTAATGTTTGACCTAGATGTAAACGGAATGCTGGAACACCTGCAAAGTATTCCAGATGTAGTATTGCTGGTGTCGAATCCGTGTATTGAGTTGTGGTATTTGCTACACTTTGAGGAGTGTCATGCCGAACTAACTCAAAACGCTTGCATAAAAAAACTGAAAAGACATCTTGAACACTACACAAAGGGAACTTTGGCATTAAATGAGAAACAGCAACTGTCCGAAAAGACATCAAAAGCAACAGCAAGAGCCAAGGTGTTGAAGACATATAATAATCCATCAACTACCATCTATAAAATGATAGAATTGCTGGAAAGTTCGTAATTTGAAGATTATGAAGAATAGAGAAATAACATCAGCTATTACCAGAGAATTTACGAGAGATACAGACTAAACAATAATGAGAGTTTGTGTTTTACATTGGAAAATAAAGGCTTGTAAATCTCAAAAAAACAATCAAAAATGTATATTTGCAAAAACGTTTATTTATTTTATCCGTTTCAATTTTTAGACGAACGTTTTTCACAGGATGTTGACCAATAGCCAAGGATTTAAAAGATTTTTCGAGCTCTATTTCGAACCCGTATACCGTTTTGTCCGGAAATATACGGAAGAAGATGCTATTGCCCGGGACATTACACAGGATACATTTATCCGGCTTTATGAGCGCAGAAGGGATTTCGACGTGCCTGAAAAAGCAAAATCTTTTATCTATATCACAGCCCGGAATCTCTGTCTGGATCATCTTAAACACCAGAAAATAAAACAACAATACCAACAGACACAATCGGTATCGAAAGCAGAGGACCCGGATTTTCTGCATGAAATCACCTATCAGGAAACTTTGCGGATTCTCCATCAAGCCATCGACACTCTCCCCCCTCAAACCCGGAAAATCATTTTATTGGGTCTGAACGGAAAAAACAACAATGAAATTGCCGAAACACTGAACATTTCGGTCAACACGGTAAAATCCCTGAAAAAAAGTGCCTACACCAGTTTGAGGGAGCAACTGAAAGATCCCATGCTCTTCCTGCTTTTCTTATTAATCGGTTGAATAATAAAAGGCGTTTATATGCATCTTTACAGCCAATAGGAAATCAATAGAAAGTTATTACCATCTCCGTCCCATTCCTAACCCTATAGGGCCCCAATTACTGACTGCCGGCCTATTGAAACCTTATTGGGGCCTTATTGGATCCCTATTGGTAGAAGCTTTCCCTGGGGATACTTGAAGGATTGGAGCTCTGACGAGTGTCGTCTTGCTTTTTCTGAACGCCCGACCAATGGTGTTTGACGGAAACGTAAGGTAAAGTTTTTTTTGAGAAGTGAGGAATTCCGCCGATCAGTGAAAGAAAAAGATAGACGACCGACAGAGCTCCAATGGTCTCCAAACACGATCCCCTCCGACTTACGTTATCATTAAATTGCAGACCGATCTTGATTTGAGAAATACCATTCTCCCCGAAAATAAACCGAACGGTCCGGTTTCCTATGGCTGTAAATTTCCGCTTGTATTTTCTTTGCCGGTTAGCTCTAACGTTAGATTCCGGGTTTTATACCGGAGGACCATTGGAGCAGGAACGAGGGTCCGGTTAGGGTTTCCGAACGCCCGACCGGTGGTGTCTGACGAACGGAGTGAGGAGTTCCGCCGGTCAGTGAGTTCTTCGAATAAGCGAGAGAAAAACAAAAGATTTTGTTTTTCCGAGCAGGAGAAGAACCGATGAAATCAACGAAAGCCTTAACGAACCGGTCCAGGCGAACCGGTCCTCCGGCATAAAACCCGGAATCGGAATAGAAAGAAAAAAATTAAACCTACATTTTTAAATCTGCTGTAAAGATGTATATAAATACTATAAAATAATCCCCGTGAGTTCATATAAAAACGTAACTTACGAGGATTATTCCAACTTATAAACTACTCATTCAGGATTTCATCCATTCCGGTTTTTTCCCGTCTTTCAGGTAATAATCATAAAATTCCATCACCCGGCGACTGTAATCCAGGCGGTTTTCCCATTTTTTCAAGTGATGTCCTTCACCTTTGTAGTTGAACAACCAGACAGGTTTATCCAAACGCCGGAGAGCCATGAAGAATTCTATACCTTGTTCCCACATGACAGAACCATCCTTATCATTGTGCATAATCAAAACAGGAGTCTGTACCTGAGGAAGAAAAAACAGGGGAGAATTCCGGATAAACTCTGCCGGCTTATCCCATAAAGTTCCTCCAATCCGGCTCTGAGTTTGTTCATATTGAAACATCCGACTTTTCCCGGATTCCCAACGGATTCCCCCATAGGCACTCGTCATATTCACCACCGGCGCACCAGAGACAGCTGCTTTAAACATATTTGTCCTGGTTACCAAAAAAGCAATCTGATAGCCTCCCCAACTATGTCCATTCAAGGCTATCCGGTCTTTGTCGATAAAATCATACCGATCAATCAAACTCTTTACGCCGCTAACGACAGCATCATACGAACTGGCCCCCGGTTCACCTTTCCGAAATACTACATCCGGGATAAAAACCAGATATCCGTTACTCACACAATAGGACCAGTTAATGACAGTTGCTATCGGTGAAGGAATATTATACCGATTTAGATTATCACTCCGTTTCTCATAAAAATAGACTAACATCGGATACTTCTGGGAAGGATCAAAATTCTCCGGTTTACACAAAATTCCTTGCAGGGAATCTTTAGCGAAACTTTCCCATTCCACTAATTCCGAAGTACCCCAAAGATAGGATTGCTGTATACTATCAGACACCGATAGTTTTTCAATCTCTGTGAAGAGACTGTCGGATTTATATACCTCAGGATACTCGGTAAAACTTTGTCTTCTCCAGATGCAATGTGACCGATCTTCCGAAAACTTCAAATTTTTATACAGATGGTCACTAAACACCAACTGCATACAATCCCCGGTAGGGGTCAACACATAATAACCCGATTTTTTGGTTCTATGCTGAAAAGCTTCCAGATATAAATTGGCCTTCAAATCTATATACCTTTCATCATCTTTTCGCTTTATATAGCGGAACCGGATACCGGCTTTCCGTCCCATTCCCTTAGTCAGGCAACAGGGAGCATCATGCCCGGCAGCATCGATCGCCCACAGATCCGTTTTACTATGGATCAATACCGTATGCCCCTTATCGGTCCAGCCAGCAAGTCCGAAATTTGTCACATGCATAGGGATATCCTGTTCATCATTATAAAAGATATCGTCTATTTCTGCCGTCAGATTTTTTTTCGTCAAAGTCTTGGTATCCATACTATACCAACAGCTGTCCGTAATTTCAAACCACACGACATATTTTTTATCTACCGATATGGTCGGCAGATAAAAGCTTTTCCGAAGAATAAGTTGTTTGTTTCCTGTCTTTATATCCACCAGATAAGAATCATACTGAGAGGCCGGTTTGTATACCTCTTCTCTTAGGTAGTTCAGATTATTAAAACCGAGCGTCAGATCTTCAACTTCTCCCTGAGGAAACTGAAAATAAGGCATATCCTCATCAGACAACACAACGACCCGTTTCTTCTTCAGGTCATACTGACAAAACTTCGATTTCCGAATCTGATCCGGATGCAGACGGTTCATCGTAGGAATATATGGAGCATCCCATTTCCACATCGACAAATCCGATTTCACTTTCTGCCTGGTAGTATCCCCGACGTCACTTACAGAATTTTTGATTTTAAAATATAACCGATCCCCTGATTCGGAAAATTGCAAAGCCCCTTCAGCCAATTTTCCAAAACCTTCCGGTAAAAGAGCTGAACCCGGAATAATCGAGTCACAAGGCTTAAACTTCGGAAGTTCGAAGATAACGACCGACTTTATCGTATCTTTCTTTGAAATGGTCCGTTTTAAAACCGCCAGTTTATCCAATTTAGGATTAAAACAAGCAGCAGTAAAGTCAAAATTGCCATCATATACCGGATCCAATCGTCTCAGTTGTTTATTATTTAAATCATACACAGAAACAAATAAACTGGAATCCTTTTTCTGACTCAATAGAAGATAAGCTCCATCTCCGGCATATTTGTAAGAAACAACATTTGTAAACCGAACAGAATCACCGGCAGACAGAGAAAATAAGGTCAGGTCAGTAAGCGGATATTTAATCCCTGTATTCAAGACCGTGGTATCAGTCACCTTTCTGGTCAGATGTAACATGGCCTCTCTTCCCGGAATGAAATAGGCAGAAGTCACCTCCGGAATAAAAGCAGTGTCTTTTGTCTCCAAATTCATCCAATAATTGAGTTTCGATGACTTATTGTCCTTATCGTACAACTCATAACAGGCAAATTTGGAGTCAGGGCTAAATTTCAGATTTCTGCCCCTGACGATCGTATCCGTTGCAGACTCCCCATGTATCACGATTCTCCTACATCCCATCTTATTTCTCTGTTCATAGGCTACCCATCGTCCATCAGGAGAAATACACTCCGACTGCAAGTATAACCACTCTTCATACGCCCGTTCATCGAGCGCTTTTTTTTCCTGTCCGGACAAAGCAGAAGCCGAACAGATCATCCATAATACCCAAAATATAACCATATATTATTTACCTATTAACTCCATTAAACTTCAAAAGTCATTACCCGTAATCCGATTATCTGGGATACACAGGAATAGATGGATTAGCAGAGATAACAGCCGGTGGCAGAGGTAAAACATAACGTTCATCATTTGCCGGTAAAGAATATCTGTATTCCCCGACGGTATGCAAAATATCTTTCTTAAACGGTTCTTCCCGGTTTAATCTTTTCAAATCTACCAGTCTTAGGGAGCCTCCCTGAAGGGCAAACTCCCGTCTGCGTTCGTCCAAAGTCAATCTCAACGCTTCCTGAACAGTAGTTCTGGGTAAAGGCACATTTCCAACTATTCTTTTATCCCGGATGCGATCCAGTATCGTCAGGCATTGTTCCATTTCGTCCGATCTGGCATAACATTCTGCCAGAATCAGAAAAAATTCTGTACTATTCATACCCAGGTTTGGCTGAGTATAAGCGACCCACATACTCTTACCCGGAAACTGATATGTATTATTATACAATTTAAAGGTATCATCGGCATAGTTGAGTACTCTGCGCTGATCTACAGCACCTGCCGGCAAATCACGCCGATACAATGCTTTCAAATCTTCACTGGCATACACATTCCGTGACAAAGAAAGAAAATCCGTTCCATACCGGGCATAAATAGCTTCGGGATTATCTTCCGGTAAAGGATAAACTTCTCCGGTCTCTTCATTCCATATCCGTCCCATCCCATTCGCTTTCGGATTGATACTATACGCTGTCAGATCTATCAATTGCAGCTGATCTTGATCTACCTTCAAAGCAGCGGTCAAAGCATCGCCGTATTTTCCCATATAAAGGTATAGTTTCGCAGTAAACGCATACAAGAATTGTTTAGAAGCCCTGAAAGGAGTCGCAGCCTCATCGGGAATATAAGGTAAAGCCTCCTTCAAATCCTTAAAAATCTGATCGTATACAGCTTGTACACTATTTCTTTTATATACTTTATTAATATCTTCAGATAGTATAACCGGTACTCCCAAATCACTATTTGCCGTAACCGAATCATAATGTTTAGCATATACATTCACCAAAGATAAATATTCGAACGCCCTGCATACCTTCGCCTCAGCAATCAAAGCCTGCTTCTCTTTTTCGGTAGCATCCTGACAGGTACCCACATTATTGATCACCACATTGAAAGTATAGATCCTTTTATATGCTTTCTCATAAAAAGCATCGGAAGCTCCGCCACTGAAAATCGGGCCATGGGCAAAAGCATACAAATTCTGTGAAGCTTCCTGAGCCTGTTCAAACTGTCCAAAGGGCACCGAATTATCTCCTAGTAAAATATCGTCTGTTATATAAGATACAAATCCAGCATCTGCATACATCATATCTTTATGATTCAATAAACGGAGATAATCATCATAGTATTCGGGAATCTGAATCCCTTTCGGTTTGATATCCAAAAAACGGTCACATGAAACGGATATCCCCACCAAAAGTAAAAACATCATTAATTTTATAGTGTTCATCATCATAGATTTTAAAAATTAAAAATGAAGTGCCAATCCGAAAGTATAGTTAACAGGCTCTTTTTCCCCTCTCGAGGGCGACAAAGTAATACCTGTCCAGGCTTCAGGATCCAATCCCTGATCATTAGCAACCCATTTCCAGACATTTTGCACCTGAAAAGTCATATTCATCTCTTTAATGAAAGTATTTTTAATCCATTTCGCCGGCAACTGATACGCCAGAATGATTTCATTCAATTTGATATAGTCCGCTTTTTGAATATGTTTATCAGCAGCTTTCCATAAATTCTGAATATTTGCATTAGCCGATTGTTTAAAAGCAGGAGTCGTTTCCGGGTTATTTTCATCTCCCGGTTTTCTCCAGAAATTGGCAGACAGTTTGTCCATATTAGTTGAATAACCGGTTCCGACTAAATACTGGCCGAATACACCCCGCATGACATGCCCACCATAATAAGTGAACAATAACGACAAGGAAATCCCTTTATACTGTAAGCTATTCGATAAAGAAGCGGCATAGGGAGGCGTTGTAACTCCCGAATATACCAGATCCTCTGTTTTCAGGTCAGCAAAAGATTTTACTATATTCCCGTCCTTATCATAAGCCTGAGGCTGGCCCTGCTCATCCAATCCTGCCCATCTGACACTATACAAACTATTCATCGGCCGGCCTTCCCGAATCTGGCCACCATTTACATAATAAATGGCATCATTTCTGGTATTTTCAATACGGGTAAGTTTATTTTTATTATAACTAAAATTCAACATAGACTTCCAGACAAAATCTTTAACGGCAATATTAACCGTATTCAAATGAATTTCTACCCCCCGGTTATACATATCTCCATAATTCACCATCAGTGAATTCCATCCATATGTAGGATCTCCTGTCTTATTATACAACAAGTCCGTTGTATTTTTATTATAAAATTCTATACTCCCTCCTAGTCTGGATTGCAACAAATCAAAGTCGACACCAATATTGACTACAGCTGTTTTCTCCCACCTTAAACCGGAATTAGGCGGATAAGTGACATAGGATGAATAGTCGTTAATCCATCCGTTTACCCCACCGTCCGACACCGTCAAAAAAGGCCCGCTCATTTTGGCCACATTTCCGTTTATTCCATAAGTAGCCCTGAACGCAAGTCTATCGATCCAAGACACCTGCTCAGGGCCTAACAACCGATATTGTGCCCCCACAGACCATAACGGACGATATTGATATTTGGGATCGGTTCCGAACAAGTTCGACTGATCGATGCGCATACTGGCCGTAAGTGATAACTTATCGTCAAAAGTATAGGAAGCATTCCCATAAAAAGAGACATACCTATTTTCTACAAAATGAAAGCCCTGCCCCTGTGAGTTATAAGTAAATTGCCCACCTAAAGCTTCTGTACCGGTCAGGGTCTTTCCCAATAATTTTTCATCCAACACTTTATACGAAAGACTATGGTCATCATATCCGACTTTATAGGTTTTTGTCGACGAATTCTTCACCGCCCTTCTTTCTGCACCGGCAATTACGGATATACTATGCTTATCCTTATACACCTTATTAAAATTCAACTGTCCTCTTAAAGTATAGGAATCCCGATCACCCCTATTTTCTATAATCTGTCCACCCACAGGAATATTCTGAACAATTTCGTTATCGATGATCTGCGTAGCATTATTCACCATATTTCTGACAAACCACGAATCTTTATCATACAGATTTTTGGTATAAACAAAACCAAAATCCTGCTGATATCTCAAATCTAAAGTCAGCCCTTCGATGATTTTCAAATTCAAGTTCAAATTCAAATTTAAATAAGAATCTTTTGATTCATATCTTTGCTTATGCAATTCTTCCAAAGGATAATAGCTTTCGTCCAATAAGCCTAACCCATTCAACCGATCCAATTCTCCCTGAGATTTAGCCTGATACCAAGGTAGTTGGTTTCCCTCCTCGTCTTTCAATAAGAGATAAGACGCCTTGCTACTTCCTGTCAGCACACTCATTCCGGAAAATCCGTTATCGTAATCGGCCCGTTTTAAACTACCCAATACCCCCAAATCCGCTTTCAACCAATCAAAAAAATGAAACGTATTTTTCAGGTTAAAACCGATCCTTTCATCACTTTGTGCTTTCTCATAAGGCAGATTTTTCATATAATTGAAAGAAAGAGCATAATTATATTTTTTCACTCCACCATACACCGATAAATTATGCTGATGGACAATGGCAGGTACCCGCAAAAACTCATCTATCACCTGTTGGCGACGATCTCTCTCCCTGTATACATTCAACTGTTTTTCCAATTCTTCTTCGCTAATCAGGTTTTCCTTTCGATCAAACAAAAGATCCCTGACTTCGTTTACGTAATATCCGGCAGGACGGGTCCCCGGATTCAGATTAAAAAGTTCTTGCTGAAAATCGACAAACTCCGAACTACTCATCAGGTTATAATAATCTGTATCCGGCAGCGGAGTCAGTTTTATCGAACCGTTATAAGACACACGGGTAGGAGCATCCGCTCCACTACGAGTGGTGATAACAATAACTCCATTGGCAGACCTCGCCCCATAAATTGAAGCGGCGCTAGCATCTTTCAACAAGGTAACATTCACAATATCAGAAGGATTTATCGCTTCAAGACTACCTTCATACGGAACACCGTCTACTACATATAATGGAGTTTCATTTCCTGAAATCGTAGAAGTTCCTCGAATCTGAAGTTTTCCTTTATAGGAAGTCAGTCCGGCAACCATTCCCTCCAAACGATTCATAATGCCGGTTTGCAGTTTATGCTGGATATCTTTTTGATTGATAACAGTAAACGAACCAGCAGCTCTTTCCCGCGAAATAGTCTGATACCCGGTAACGATCACCTCGTCCAATTCTGTAAGTTCTTCTTTCAAACGTATAACTAACTCCGATTCATCGTCAATTTGTACTTCCAGGGTCTCCATCCCCAAAAAAGAAAATACCAGTATTCCCCCTACTGCTTCCTCGATTTCAAAACGTCCATCGACATCAGTGGTGACTGCTGCCGGAGTAGTTTTCGACCGAATCACCACACCGGGTAAAGGTGAACCGTCAGACTCACTATATACGACTCCTCTTACCCAATTTTTCTCTTCTTCTTGTGGTGATTTGGTTTTAAACGAAGACGGAGAAATAATAATCTGCTCGCCTATGATCTGAAAACTCAATTTCAGTCCGGACAAGAGCTGATGTAGAACTTCTTTCAAATCGGCTTTTACATCGATAGAAACTTTTCTGTTTACATCCACCAACGAATTATTGTAAACGAAGGTATAATCGGTTTGCCGTTGTATCTCATTAAAAACCGATTTCAAGGGTTGATCTTTCATATGAAGTTCAACCTGCAACACTCGTTGCTCACTTCCTGAAAACATTTTTCCTCTGGGTATAGCCTGTAAATCACCCATACAACAAAGTAGTATAAAACCGACTAACAGTCCAGTCAACTGTCTGAGAGGGATTCTGTTCATAATAAATACATTTTAAATTACATTCACTATACAGTCCATCCAGTCCCCTCCCCTGAAAAAAAATGAAATATTTTACAATTTTAATCTAACAAGCGTATCATTGATTTGATAATCAATATCGGACGATATTTTCAATACATTCAAAACCCGGTCCAAAGATTCCGATTTAAAAGTCGCTGTAAAACGATAAGCCAATAATTCTTTATTTTCAACCTCTATCTGCACCCCATACCATCTTTCCAATCTTTTAACGACCTCAGACATGAGGGTATTATCAAAAATCAGCAAACCCTCTTTCCAGGCAATACTGTTATATATGACCGGACACCCTTTTTCCGGGATAGCTTCGGATAAGTCATAAATGGTGACTTCTTCATTCTGTTGGACTTTGATCACCCGCTTGTTGTTCGGATCGAGGATATCCAACTTGCCGGATACCAAAAGGAGTTTTATATTATCATCGTTAGCATAAGTAGTCAGATTGAATTCTGTTCCGACAACCTGCACTACCACATTATTTTTACAAGTAATATACATCGGCCACCGGGGATTCGACTTGACTTTAAAATAAGCTTCTCCTTCCAAACGGATCTTCCGATTCAAAGTATCGAACTGTGCAGGAAAACTAACCCGGGAATCACTGTTCAGCCACACTTCACTTCCGTCAGGCAGAGTAACAAAACCTTTAACGCCAGTATTCACCTTATATTCGACTAAAGCTTCTTGTTGAGTAAACAACCCGGTATCAGGCATAGTTGCAATTATCTTTTCGTATTCAGTATCTTGGTTCAACAACTGCAATACATTATATAATACCAAAGGAAAGAAAAGTATAGCAGCTACCCTGGTAATCACTCCCCACACAGTGACTTTACGCTTATTTCCCCTTGGTGCCACCCGTTCCTCATAGGTCGAGTCCATAGACAAAGTATATGGAAGATTTTTCAATGCAGCCCGGGTCTTTAACCGGATATACTCCCGTTTATTCTCTTCGCTTTCTACAATCCATTCTACAACTTCCTTTCTTTCTGTCCCGGAAGCTATTCCATCGATATATTTTTCCAATAATTTCCTATCCATCATTTATAAACCTTTAAACTTTTCAGACAGCTATTTTAATCTGTTATCTGTCATCAGCCCGTTTATTATTTTCCATTTATTTTAATAAGCTACATGATATACATTCCCCCAAGCTTTTTCCCCTGAAAAAATAGAGTTATTTTACCAAAATAGAAAAAAATACATATAATCTTTCAATCTCTTTTTAAACACTTGTAAAGCTATTCTAATGCGATATTCCACTATTTTTTTGGTAATTCCTTTTTTTTGAGCAATTTCCTCATAACTCAAACCACATTCCCGGCTTAATATAAAACTTTCAGCTACTTTTTCAGGTAATTCGAGGTACACTTTTCTGATCAACTCCTTTAATTCCAAAGCTTGAATATCCTGCACCAAATCCGGATCATTCATTGCTTCAATTGCAATTGCCAACTCGTTCTTCTCCCATTCAGTCCGGGTTTGATTAATTTTCAATGCCATTTCATTTAAAGCCCTGTTTCTGGCAATGGTAAAAATATATGCCCGTATATTCCCTGCAGCATCTATCTGTTCTCTTTTTTGCCACAATGCAATAAAAGATTCCTGAGCAACATCTTGCGCAAGCAAACTATTCCTCAGATACCGATTTAGAAAGGTTACGACATTATTATATTCTGCCCGAAAGAAAAGTTCGAATGCCGCTTCATCCCCCTCCTTTATGGATTTCGCTAACAAAGCATTTTGCTTCATAACACCACGAATTTTTGACCCTCACAGACAAAAGTATACTTTTTCTTTGAACAAGAAACATTTATCTATACCAAAACTTAGTAGCATTACCCGGAACCTCTGTCCGGATGCCCTCAAACACCGATCGACTTTATTGTCGATGGGGCCACGTCTACGTTTAACTTTTGTTTTTCATAGACTTGGGGAAATTGTTACTTTTACCGAAAATTATATGATTACTTCTATCCTGGCCATGGTATCCAGGAAGGGCAGACAGAAAAAAACGAATATCATATATTGATTACTAATCCCCCATCCGGTTAAAACGGTAAGAGAAGGAAAGCATATAATAATCCTGCGTACTAGTCGAACTATCCATCCGGGTGTACAAATCGGTTACGGAATAGTGCACCTGGCTCCGGTCACGGAAGATATCGTTGGCCCGGAATACCAATTCGGCCTGTTTCTTTTTACCGAATTTCTTACCCAATTCAAGGTTCAGACGATTATTCGACTGGATGGTCACTGTCCCTGTTTTGTTCCAATAATAAGTATAAAAATAGTCTCCTCCCACAAAAAAACCTTTCCAGAAAAGCCACCTGCAATTGGCCATTACCGTCTCTTCGAGATTCTGAGCTTTACCGGTGGATGAATTCCGGGAATGGGAATAGCTTGTAGCATGCCGGCAATAAAAGTCGAAATTCTCCGATAAGTCGGTATTGACGCCGATACTGATTTGTCCCCGATGCATCTGAGTGACATTCTGCTGATCATCGTAAATCGAGGGTTGATGCGAATAACTGTAATCTCCCCCGAAATCCAAATGGATTTTTTTCACCGGCATCGAATAATTGGTATGTACATTCATACTCCACATCCCATTCAAATTCACCGGCATGGTCAACGAACCTCCCTTCGACACCAAATATCCATCGATCAAGGTGTCTTTACCGATAAATTTTACATTGGAAGAGATCTGATTGATCGTCTGCTGTACATCGAAATTAGCCCAGAAAAACCGGGAATTCATCGGTTCCGAACTGGTATACCTCATCGAAAGATGATGCGAATAAGACTTTTTCAATCCAGGATTTCCCTTAGATACTTGTAAGGGATTGCTGACATTCAATACATCCTGCAATTGCACGGCCGACGGAGAAGAAGTATTTCCATTGTAGTTGACACTGACATTCCGTTTTTCACTCATCCGGTAGGATAGCTCTGCCCGGGGTGAAATATCGAGATAGTTGGATCCGACCAAAGAATCGGGCTTCCCGATAAACCTGTTCCGGTTTTCCATCTGCATCAGACGCAACGAACCACCCCCGTTCAGCGTAACTTTCTCTTTATGATAATTATAATTTACCCCGAAATTCTGACTGACTTGTTTATTGATCGATTTATTCGTTAAGGCCGTATCTATCCCGATCAGCTCTTCGAATACGGCATCCCGGTAAGCCAGGCTATGCCGGTCCGACTGATCTTTACTCGTCAGGAAATGATAATTGAAGCTAATACGCGCAAACTTCGTCAAAGGCTCGGAATAAGACAATCCGGTACCCATTGAATAGTTTATCCGTTCATTATCGTTTTTCTGAAAACGCAAACTATCTCCCCGCTCGGTTATTTTCTCGTGTATATGCTGATAATCGCCGGAATTCGATTCATTATACCCTCCACTGAATTGAAACGTCAAGGTACGTCCTGTCTTTTTAAAAGCATGCATCCACGAGAAATTACCTCCTGCCCGTTTACTATCGTTTTTATTGATGGCTTTCGTTTCTGTTCGATTTAAGGTATCCCCGTTTTCCATACTGCTATTCCAGGACAAACTCTCCTGATTTCCCCGGGAAATAGTAAAATCAGGATTGAACCGGATCCGGTTCTTGTCATTGATCTTGTAATCCAGACTAAAATTAATTCCATGACTTTGATTATCCGAGTTCGAATGACTCTCATTATCGTACACGCGGCTTTCATAATTCCCGGTAGGCAAATATTCCTGACGGGAAAGGGAAGCAGAATTATTTACGTTCGCGTTCCAACGGTAATTTCCGCTCACCTGCAGTTTCTTATTGATCTGTGACGAATAATTACCCCAAAGTCCATGGTTCTTATTTTTGTTCCCTTCATCCCGGTAACGGGCATCCGGCAAGTCGTTCAAGGCCATCCGGCCGGCATTTCCGCTAAAAGTAATCTTTCGTTTCCGGTCGAATAAATTCAACGATACAGAAGCAGAATAGGATTTATCTTTCACCTTTTCCAGCCCATAAGCCAGTTCGCCGCGTCCGAACACCTTCATCTGGTTGGGATTCCGGGTTTCGATATTCAATGTACGTGATTTACTCCCATCGTCATAACCCGAGAATTTAGCCTCCTCACTTTTATCATCGTACATTTTTATACGGGCAACGAGTTTAGCCGGAAGATTCTTCAAAGCTGCAGCAGGATCATTGATCGCATATTCCATCCCATCGATGGTGATTTTTTTCACTTCCTGCCCCTGGGCCATAATTTTCCCGTCTACAATCTCGAAACCCGGCAATTTCTTCAACAGTTTTTCCAGATCGGCATCTTCAGCCAAGTGGACAGCCGCCGCATTGAACTGTAAGGTATCTCCTTTCTGCACAGTGAGCGGAGGCCGTGCCGATACCACCACTTCGTCGAGAATAAGTGCTTTCAGGGAAATGTCCCCGACAGCAGTATGTCCTTCCAACACAACTTTTTGTTCCAACGGCCGGAAACCGACAAAAGAGACTTTCAGCCACTGTTCGCCAGCCGGTAATTTCCCGACATCGAATTTTCCCAGCGAATCTGTAACAGCTACCAAAATTCGCTTTATCCCTAAAAAAATATGAGCGCCAGGGAGAGGCTTCCCATCCTCTCCGCTGACCACTCTGCCCGATAAACGGCAAGAGACCGAATCCGACAATACCTGAGCCTTTAAACTGCCTCCCAAGCACAGCAGACAAAGCAACCATACTATCTTCATCGTCCTCTGTCTTTTATCGTTTTTCTGAAACAGAGGGAGGGACCGCCCGTTCGGCCACACCTCGTTTATAATTCGGACGGCTGCTCATCACAAAGTGTAAATCCGCTCCATCCTTAATATCATTATAGGTTATATACGACTTATCGTACTTCTTCCCGTTCAGATATACTTCTTTCACAAACACATTTTTAGCCGACCAATTCTTGGTAGTCATCCGAAGATGTTTACCGTTGCTCATCTTCATATCGACCGCAGCAAGCCCGGGAGAACCCAGATTATACACATTGCTGGACGGAGCTGTCGGATAGAATCCCATGGTATTGAATATATACCAGGCCGACATCTGTCCGCAATCGTCATTTCCACTGAGTGCATCCGGCTTATTCCCATAAAAGGTATCCATGATATAACGCACCTTCTCCTGGCATTTCCAGGGTTGTTTCAGGTAATTATAGAAATACAGGATCTGATGGCAAGGCTCATTACCATGCCAGTAAGCCCCTACCCGTCCCTGAATATCGTGTGCTCCGGGGATATTATCGGCCATCTGGGTAACGAACATCGAATCGAGGCGTTCCCGGAGCAAATCTTCTCCGGCTTCATTGATATACCCCTGCACATCATGAGGAACATACCAGGTGTACTGTAAGGTGAAACCTTCGGTAATATCCCCCCAGCCATTGACAGATCCCGGACCTTGATAAGCGATCGGAGCGAAAGGAGTGCGCCAGTTGCCTTTACTATCCCGGCCACGCATATATTTCGTCCCGGGATCGATCAGGTTTTTATAAGATAAAGCCCGCTTCATGAAAAATTCATAATCTTCGGTTTTTCCAAGCTTTTGAGCCACCTGAGCAATACAATAATCGTCATAGGCATATTCGAGGCTCTTGGATACCGATTCTTTCTCCTTATCGAAAGGGACCCAACCTAACTCGGTATATTCCGGCAGACAATCATAGTTGGGATTAGTCGCCGTAGTCTTCATCGCCTCGTAAGCCCGTTCATAATCGAATCCCTTCACATCTTTCATGATGGCATCGGCAATCACCGATACAGCATGATATCCGATCATACACCAGGTTTCGTTGCCATAAAACGACCAGACCGGCAACATATGTTCGACACTCTTGTCATAATGGGCCAGCATCGAGTTGACGATATCGGCATTGATATCCCGTTGCACCAGATTGAATAAGGGATGTAATGCCCGGTAAGTATCCCACAAAGAAAAGACGGTATAATTGGTAAAACCCTCTGCTTGACCGATATTTTTATCCAACTCTCTAAACTTCCCGTCTGCATCCTGAAAGATAAAGGGATGCAGGAAAGCATGATAGACCGACGTATAAAAAGTCTCCCTCTGTTCGGGCGTAGCCTCGATCTTAAATTTCGACAACTGCCCTTCCCACAGTTTTTCGCCTTCAGCTTTCAGGCTTGCAAAAGTTTTTCCTTCCAATTCCTGCATATTCAGTTTCGCCCCATCACTGCTCACTGCCGAGACAGCGGTCTTCACCGTAACCACTTCTCCCTGACGGGTCGGGAAACGCATCCAGAAACGCAGGTCTTTTCCCCAGGCTTCGAGACTACTCCGGAAACGGTTAGTATTGTATTTCACCGGAATAGTATCCTGCATAATTCCAAAATCCCGGAAAGGTTTAGAAAATACAGCCGTAAAATAAACATGCCGTTCCGGTCCCCACCCTTTTACCAATTTATAACCGACAAGGGTCGAATCGTTCTCCACCCGAAGATTGCTCCAGGGACAACTCTGCCACAAGGTATGGTTCATGTCCAGCAGGATAAAAGAACTGTCCGACTCGGGATAGGTAAACTGCAGGATTCCGCTTCTAATCCCTGAAGTCATTTCTGCTTTTACCCCATAATCCAGCAGGTCTACGCCATAATAGTCGGGACTGGCCCATTCCTGTTCATGGCTATAGCGGGAACGATAACCGGTATCCGGATTTTCATGCGTCCCCGGAGTGAAATGAATCTTTCCGGTCCCGGGCATGAACAAAAAATCGCCCAAATCGGGGATACCGGTTCCGCTTAGGTGAGTCAGGCTAAAACCCAACAGCGTTTTATGATCGTATTTATATCCGGCTGCCGCATCGTAATAATCGGCATCCGTATCCGGGCTGATCTGAATACCTCCGAAAGGAATTTGTGCCCCGGGATAGGTATTTCCATACCCCGAAGTACCCACCAGCGGCCGTACATAAGAAATCAAAGGCTGTTGCTGTGCACTCACCGTCGCAAAAGCCAACAATCCGCCGACGGTAACCATAAATTGCAATACTTTTTTCATATAAAACATTTTATCCGTTTCTATTTCGTCATCGAATAGGGCTTTTGTTCTTCGGTGAACACTCTTTTCTTATTCGGCGTACTGCTCATTTCAAAAAAGAGCTCTCCACCGTTACAAATATCCTGATGAGTCAGATAAGCTTTATCGTATTCCCGTCCATTCAGTTTCACCGATTTGACATAACGGTTTTTAGCACTGACTTTCGGAGCTTTGATCACCAGATCTTTCCCATTTTCCAAATGTACGGTCATTTCCTTCAGATAAGGAGCTCCCAGTACATACTGGTCGGATCCGGGACATACGGGATAGAATCCCATAGCCGTAAAAATATACCAGGCGGACATCTGCCCGCAATCATCGTTACCACACAACCCGTCGATATTATTGCGATACATCCGATCCATAATTTCCCGCAGGCGGTATTGGGTTTTCCAAGGTTGAGAAGTCCACATATACAGATAAGGAATATGCTGGCTGGGTTCGTTACCATGCACATAATTACCCATCAAACCTTCTTTGGTAATATCCTCGGTATTTTCGTAGTATTTTGCCGGCAATTCCATGGTAAACAAAGAATCCAACCGCTCGATAAAGCGTTTGTCTCCTCCCATAAAAGCCTTCAGGCCATTCACATCCTGAGGTACATAAAAAGAGTAATTCCAGGAATTACCTTCGATAAACCCTTGGCCATGAGTATCCAGCACATCGAATTTTTCCTTCATCTGTCCGGCAGCATTCTTCGGCCGGATAAAACCCAAACGCTCGTCCACCAGATGTTTATAGGCTCCGGCCCGCTTCAGGTAAGTATCGGCTACTTCCCGGTCGCCCATTTTCTTCGCCATATGATAGATCGCCCAATCGTCATAACCATACTCCAGGGTGACCGATGCCGAACTACCGCTCTTTTCCATCGGCACATACCCCAATTCCATATACTCTTTCAATCCTTCGAGATATGGAACGGTAGAAGTACTCACGACAGCTTCCAGGGCCAGTTTTTCATCCATCGGAATACCTTTCACGTAAGCATCGGCTATGACCGAAGCCCCATGATATCCGATCATACACCAGTTTTCATTGGCCATATGCGACCAGATAGGAAGCAAACCATGTACACTCTGCCGATAATGAGCCAGAAACGATGCCACGATATCTTTACTACGTGACGGATAGAACAAATTGAACAAAGGGTGCAGAGCTCGGTAGGTATCCCAAACAGAAAATACCGTATAATTCGTGAACTGATCCGCCTGATGGATCTCCTGATCCAATCCCCGGTAAGAACCGTCATGATCCATATACACCGATGGATTGATCATGGTGTGATACATGGAAGAATAAATATTACAAACCTGATCATAATCCCCCTTTACATCGATCACACTCAACGCATCTTCCCATTTCTGTCCGGCCTGCGCACACAACTGCCCGAAATTTTTACCCGCAGTCTCGATCCGCAGATTATTCAATGCACCGCTGGCACTCACCGGCGAAAGCGCAACTTTCACCTCCAAAGGCGTTCCGTCCGACAAGTCGAAATCAAAATAAGCCACGACATTCCGTCCTCCGATTTCGGGAAAATTGCGGTAGATATCGAATTTCCGCCACATTCCGTTATACAGCATCGGTTTCATCTCTTTATATCCGTAACCCCGGATCGGTTTTGAGAAAGTAATCGCAAAATAGGTGTAGTTCACCCGGGCCCAACCATTTGTAATCCGGTAACCGGTCAGCAAAGTATCGTTTTCTACCCTCAGATTGGCCCAAAGCACTTTTCCGTCGTAATTATAAATACCATGTTTCAGATCGAGGAGGATATATCCGTCTCCTTTCGGGAAAGTATATCTATGTATCCCTACCCGTTCGGTGGCTGTCAATTCTGCCTTCACCCCATAATCCTCGAGCATCACGGAATAATAACCCGGCCAGGCTTTTTCTGTGGCATGTGAAAAACGGGAACGATATCCGCTATCGGGGTTTTCAGCCGTTCCCGGGTTAAATTTAATATCTCCGGTTACCGGCATAATCAGGATATCGCCTAAATCCGAATGCCCGGTTCCGTTAAAGTGCGTATGACTAAACCCTACAATAGAACTATCCCGGTGCTGATAGCCGGCACAATACTCGTATACCCGCGGTTGATAGGTTCCGTTTATATTATGCGGAATCGTATCGGTATCCGGACTGAGCTGTACCAACCCATGAGGTACGCAGGCCCCCGGGAAAGTATGCCCCATGCCGTTCGTGCCGATCAACGGATCCACATAATCGATTTTCTTCTGACCGTTTACCGATAATCCGCATATCAATAACGCCATTGTAAGTAAGTTTCTATTCATCTATCAAAAATTATTTCAGTTTTGTTTATTATGATGTTTCAAATATTCCAAAACAAATTTGAAGGTGTTTTTTGCCGGTTCGTCTTTCGCCTGAGCATATAGTTTTTCTCCCAAAGCAATGTATCTCGCCCTATCGGCCGGCGAAGCCTCGGCTACAATCCGGTCGCAAAACTGAATATAAGGAATTTCCTTGGTCTTGAATTTCGGAAATTCAGTTTCACAAACCGAAATCAACTCTTCCACCCCCTTCTTCAAAGCCGTTTTCGCCACCGTTACATAGGCTTGCAATTCCTCGTTCGTGTTCAGCTTCAAAGCTGCAATCTCACGTCCCAAAGCGGTAAGCTGTTTTTCAGTCCATATTTTTTCTTTCTGCGAAAGGACTTTCAAAAGCTTTTCGGTATACCGTTTATCCAATTCCTGTTCCACCTTTTCCTTACCGACCGTTTTATTGAAACGCTTGTGATTTTTCAACAGCCAGGCTTCATTAGCCGAACCTTCCGGAGTCAGTTTCGGATTGCTGAAAACAAACCAATAGGCCTCTTCCACCTTCTCTTTATCACTCAGCGTATTTATCAACTCGGCAGCAACGGCCTCCATCGCCGGATCATAATACCGAATCAGCATTTTCAGGTACTTCACCATAAATACTTGTTCCCGGTTACCGCTTTCATACTTCGCTTTCAAAGAACCATAAGCTTTCTCTTCATCGAAACTCTCTTCTATACGTTCGATGATCTCGTCCACACTATACGAACCGATTACTTTATGAAGCAACCGGCCTTCTGCATCCAACACCAAAAAAGTCGGATAAGCCCGTACCTCAAACCGTTTCCCCAATTCAGGCCCCTCTCCTTTTTCCATATCATACTTTACACAGATAAACTTCGGATTGAAATAATCTCCGGCTTTTTTCTGCGGAAACACATTTTGAGTCATATTCTTACAAGGCCCACACCAGGAAGTATAACAATCCATAAACACGTACTTCTGCTCACTCTTCGCCTTGTCCAACGCTTCCCTAAAACTCAGGTGTTCAAAATTCACCCCATCCTGCGCAAAGCTAACCAAGCTTATCCATAAAAATGCAATAAAAAGGAATATTTTTTTCATACTATTTTTCATCTATACCATTATACTATGTTTCCGGTATCCGACAGTTTATCGATCCACAAACCTCAAATCCCAACCTCCAATACACCATCGGTACCGGAAACGACACGGCAGAATTTTAATTCATGTCCTCAAAAGCCCCCCACCGACGCATTTACAAAACTGCCCTCCAACTCATATTTTTCACTTTGGTCAAACCTTTCCAAACTGCCGTCGGATCTGCTTTCAACTCTACCTTATCCGGATTATTGCCCACATAATATTTCCGTAAAGTTCCTCCTTCGGCAGTATTGTAAGTAGCGATAAACAAGGCATCTTTCATCGGTTCCATCGTCAGATCGAATTTCAACATCGTAATCTGATCCGTTGTTTCCAAAGGGATGGTTTCTACCCGTTCATTCCCCTTGTCGTAATTATAAGCATATAAAACATTGTTCTTTACATAAAACAAAACCGAACGGGTCGAAGAGAAAGCATAGAAATCTGCCGTCAAAATATCCGAAGCGACATTAGAAGTTATCTCATACATACTCTTAGTCTCCATATTGTTCACATAAAACTTGTAGATATACGCATTCGTTCCATCCCCCATAAGTGCGAATGAATTTCCGTCGCATACCCACGCTTTCGCTTCATTCCAGGTATTTTCCCCATATATCAATGTACGCCCTGTACCTTTTTGATCCCAAGGGAATACATCCGTACTTTTCTGTTCCAATGTATCAGAATAAGGATATAAATAACTCTCTGTCTTATAAAAACGATTGGTCTCTCCGGAATACCAAATAAACTTTTTAAAAGATTGAATACTATAAAAAAGATATTCACTGGCAGGAATGTATTTAGTCATATCAGTCTTCAAACAGTTCAAAGGAAAAGAATACATACCATATGCCAGGATAGATAAAGAGGTGTAAAACAACTTACCGTTACTACATACAACAGCTCTTTGACTTTCAACTTTTCCATCTATATCACTCGGCTGCGGAACGATTGTAACCGGAATCATAGGTTCATTGTAAGACTCCAGTAAAAAATTATCGAATACATTGGACTCGGAACCCTGTAAGGTTTCCCGGTCTAAATAATAAGAACCCGATTCAGTAAGTACCCAAATCTGTCTGTAATCTTCACCTTGCTTACCAGTATGCAAGAACGAAACAGGACCATGCAAAGTAGGTAATCCACTGTTTTTCAGAATATCCTTAAGAATCAGTGTATCTATACCCGCCATAGAAATCATCTGTGCATCTGCATTCCCATTTGCATCTTCTCCCATCAGTAAAATTCCCCGGGAATAAGGAGTCCCGACAGTCACCGTAAATTGCTTTTTCCACTGTACCTCTGTTACTCTATCCCGGATTTTCAAATACAAATTATAAGTTCCGGGAGCCAAAGTAACCGGATAACTGAGTACCCGATCCGTAGAAATCGTATCTTTCACATGGCTATCAGACGGAGAAAAAATCACCCACAAATATTCAAAACGATCTGTATCGGTAAGGTCTCCCTGACTCATCTCTACAAAATCTCCGACATCAATTTTTAGCGTATCAATATTCAACAATACATTGTACATGGTATTGATCTCTCCAAAGGTCACCTCGTTGATATCATGATAATCGTAATTACCTTCATCATCATAACAGGAAACTATACTTAAAAGCATAATTCCCAGCAATATATATAAAATTTGTTTCATCATATTCATTTTTATCACGGTCAAACTTACTATTCATTCGTTTCGGGATATGCCCCGTTCGCATAAACACAACCACTGACCCACATTAACCGACCATCGTTTTCCAAAATTGGTTTTTTATCGTAATAAGCTTTATTCAATATCTCCGAGAATTTCCTTGAGATCACCATTTGTTCCACCATAGTTATTTTTTGGGGATTCTGAAAATCAGCATAGGTATAGCCCAATTCCAGACATATCCGGTTCAACTTTTCGGGAGTAAAGGTGCCGAATTCCCAATCCGACCACTGTGAAGGCTTAGGCATAATATCCGTTACTAAGATTTTATGCATTGTAGCGTCGAATTGTTCAAACACAACACTCCCGCTAGTAAAACCTTCCATTTTGTCGAATTCCTTAAAAGTCAAAGAAAAATGATCATTAGCGACCAGTTTCAGTCCTAAGGTTACCGTATCGTTTTTCATTTCAGGCTGACGGTAAAACAATACCGGAATATAAGCATAGGAACGATTCGCTTCTACCGTATATTCATCTACAAGCGCCCTATAATCGATTCCTTCCCGGGCAGTCGTACTATCCGGATTGACTACGACTCTGAAAGGACGCGGATAATCTTTTTCAGGACCGGTAATCATCACTTTGATATTAACGACCATAGTATCTTCCTGAACTTTACCGAATTCAGCCAGCGTGTAAGGCATATAGGGCCAATCCTTTTCCGAGGCATAGGAATGACCACTCTGTACAGCAAAATAAATAGCTTCTTCTCCCTCGTACGACATTAAATCCCGCTCACAAGCGATACATAAGGGAAGCAATATCCAGATATATAATAATTTTCTCATAATTCATTATTTTAGTTCAATCTCATATCGGTTTCACTATCAGGAAGTGGGATCACATAATTACTCATCGACATATCGATCCACTGTTTATCGTTATCTGTCTCGAATCTTCCGTTCGGAAGCTGTTGCTCAGCCCTCCGTTTATAGAAGAAAAACATTTGTCCTTCCCCTAAAAATTCCCGCCGGCATTCTTTTGTAATCTCCTCCATCAAGGTCGGCTCGGTTGCCACCGAGCTAGGACAATTCCGGCTATTCCGTATCCGATCCAAATACCCTTTGGCGGTTACAAAGTCATCGGTATATTCAGCAGCCAACAAATAAATCTCACTCAACCGGATCAAAGGAACCATCTTATTCAATAACTCAGCCCCACTCGTTGTTATATCTTCATATTTCCGATGATAGTCGATCAGTTTTCCGGCATTGCTATAACTTGCCCAAATATTACGACGATAATCGTTTTCAGAAGCGTAAAAAGAATAGTCTTTCCCCAATTCCAAACGTTTACCCGTGAAAGTATATATCTGGTCCAGGGTCGGCAGGAACAACTTATCCTGAATCTCTGTACCCCGGTAGGAATCATATAACGAAAACATCACTTCCGAAGAAAATACCCGGTCAGGTTTAGAAACATCGGTAGCTGCCGCATGGGTTACAAAAGGGAATATCTCCGCCCCTTCCACCTGTACTTCACGCAGAATCTCTTCGGCAGTAACCAACGCATTACTTTCATCGTGTCCCCAGGCATAAGCCCGGACCAACAAAGCTTTTACAGCATAATAATTCAACCGGAACTGACGGTAATTCAATGCATTATCTCCGATACTGTTTCCCTCGTTCCGTACCCCATCCGTCAAAACCGGATCGGACTCTTTCAGTAAATTCAGAGCAGTTTTCAAATCTCCGATCACCGACTCCAAAACAACTTCAGCAGACAGTAAAGGAGAAATCTGAGCATCGGTATTGGTTACGTAGGGGATACATTCGGCCGTTTTAGAAGTTTCATCGTAAACAGGTCCGAACAGACGCAACATATCCAAATGGAGCATCGCCCTTAAAGCCAACGCTTCACCTTTATACAAACCGTAATATACACCGGGTAAAACGTCTTGCCGTTCATCACATTTTTCGATAATGATATTACAATTCAATATCAGCGCATAAGCCTTTTCCCAGATAACCTGAAATACATCTTTGACATTCTGCTCCTCATATTTATAAGCGCCGAGCATGGAATTAAAATCAGACCCATTCCCGTATTTATAATACTGAGCCATCAAATCGATCACCCCGGCACTCAAATTCCGGCCATAAAGTGAACGATCGACCAATCCCACATATACACCGTTAATCGCTTTTTCAAATCCCTGTCTATCTTCGAAAAGCATATCTTCATTCAAACGATCGGAGGGCGTTATATCTATCCAGGAATTACAGGCACTGAAAACCAACAGGCATAAAAGCCAACCATATTTTATTTTCGTTTTCATATCTCAATCAGTTAATATTACATTTTAGAACGTCACACCTAATGAAAAGGACACCGAACGGGCAAAAGGATAACTCAGACCACGTTCATTTTTTACGGTCGAAATCCGGAAAATATCGTTCATATAAGCCCGGACAGACATCGAAGAAGCTCCGATATGTTTTAACCAGGGAGCTGTACTTTCGTATCCCAACGAAATCGATTCTCCCGACAACACATTATTATCTTCGACAAAACGGGAAGATATCGGCGTCACTTCACTGCTGGCGATAGATTTGAATTTAGCCTGATCACCGGGTTGTTTCCAACGATCGTACAATGCCCGCTTATCCAGATTTTCCCATTTCTTTGAAGAAGAAAGATTTTCTACTTTATCATAAAGGGTCTGCATAAAAATCTGTCCACCCAAACGATAGCGTAAATTAATAGAAGCAGAAAAACCTTTGTAATAGAAAGAAGTACCGATCACCCCCTCCACTTTCGGATCACTGTTTCCGACTACGACTTCATCATCGTAATTATGCACAAAAGTCTGTTCTCCGTTCTTATCCAGGAAAATTTCACGCCCGGTTGCCGGATCGATACCACAAGATCTCACTGCCCATAAATCGGAAGGACTTCCACCGTCGTAATAACGGGTCAGATTACGGTTCCGGTTATCTAAATTATATTTCGTCAATACTTCGCTCACCTCTTTATATTCCGATGTCTGATGACGCAAATTCATATTCACGGACCAAAACATATCTTCTCTACGTATGATAGAATAATTCATCGTCAGGGTTATCCCCTCGGTGATTTGTTTTCCGACATTGCGGGGAAGCGTCTTTACACCGGTCGAAGAAGCCGTACCTATCTGTACCAATAACGGATCGGTTCTTTTATTAAAATAATCGAAATTGACCCTCAAACGATTGTCGAGGAAAATAATATCGAAACCGATATTCCGGTCCAAGGTCTTCTGCCATTCCAGATTGCGGTTACCAAGATTCGAAACGATTGCACTCGAACCGAAAATATTCATATTGTCGGTATTATAGGAATAAATCCGGGTAGAGATATAATCATCGAAATTCTGGTTCCCGGGATTACCGATAGAAGCCCGCAATTTCAACAAACTAATACCCTCTATATCACTGAAAAAAGCTTCTTTATGAATATTCCACCCCAAACCCACAGACCAGGTATTCGTAAACTGCCTGTCCGAACCGAACACGGAAGAACCGTCCGAACGGTAATTCACATCCAGCAAATAACGGTCGTCATAAGCATATCCGAAATTCAGGTAATAACTGACTGCCCGTTTTTTAGAATCCTGATAAGTAGCGTTACCGTCTTTCTGATAACCTAATGCAAAAGCAGGGTTGGAAAATTCATCATCGATAAAGCCCTGAACTTTATAAGCACTATTATTCGATCCATTCTGACTCAGACGCATTCCGCCGACCACATTTACCATATGTTTCTCATTAAATAATTTCCCATATGTCAAACTAAAATCACCATCATAATTCAAGTTTTGAGTATTTCTCTCTTCATAACTTCCTTTATTCGCAATATCTGCCTGACTGTTAAATTCTGTATTGAAAGGAGACCGGAATTTTTTCATCTGTTCGTTCGATTTGGTCAAGCCGAAACGTCCCCGCACCCTTAACTCATCGATCACTCTCCAGTCTACTTCAAAATTATTTGTAAAACCGGTTGTCTTGGTTTCTTCGAAATTGGTCTGGTTCATATCATACAGCGGATTATAATAAGTTGCTGCATAGTTTTGAAACAATATTTTCTTTAACTCACCATTTTCATCGTATTTCCGGAAATAAGGATTTGCCTTGGCAAATTCAGAAAAAGCAACCGGTTCCCGATCGGCTTTCGAATAATTGATATTCAGATTATTCGTAAAAGATAATTTTCCCTTACGGTAGATCAAACGGATATTTCCATTCATCACTTCCCGGTCAGAGCCTTTCATCACCCCTTCGGTCTTGCCATAGCTTAATCCGGCACCATACCGGAAAGTAGCGTCTCCCCCTTCAATCGAAAGCGTATGTTTATGCGTAGTAGCAAAACGCAGAGGCTCGTTCATCCAATAGGTATCTACTCCGCGAGCCACTTCTTTCATCAGGTCATTATAGATCTGATCCTGTTCTTCGTCTAAAATATTTCCCTCATCGTCTATCAAACGATAGCAACCGGCCAGGCGTTCGAAAGTCAGTTTCTCATAAGAATTCATCAGATTATAATCCGACAGATCGGCAAAAGTCAACTGCAGATTACCGTTATAGTTTACCCGAAGCGATCCCATGGCAGGTAATTTAGTCTCGACGACCACGACACCGTTAGCTGCTTTCGAACCATAAATGGCTGTAGCTGCAGCATCTTTCAATACGGTGATACTTTGTACCCGGTCCATACTCAAATCGTTGATAGTCTCCAAATCGGATTCGAATCCATCCAGAATAAACAAAGGCTGATTCGGATCGGTTTCATATTCATCGGTTAAGCCTACGATACTACTTTTACCCCGAATCTCGATATTGGGCAAATGGTTGGGGTCGGAACCGAACTCATTGTTTTCGATAATGGCAAATGAAGGATCGAGGGTCTTTAAACTCTGTAATACACTCTGATTCCCGACCATTTTGAGTTCTTTCGAAGTAAAAGTAGTCGTCGATCCGGTAAAACTCTCCTTTTTACGGGTAAAAATACCGTTCACCACCACCTCTTCCATTTCGGCAATATCGTCTTCCAGGACTATATGCAAATTTTCCTGTCCGGTATACTTCACTTCCTGTTTTTTCATACCGACGAACGAAAATACCAGGATCATATCTTTCTGATCAGGAATTTCGAATTTAAAGTTTCCTTCGGCATCCGTCACACCTCCCAGCGTAGTTCCTTTCAATATCACCGTAACCCCGGGTAGTTTTCCCCCTTTGGTATCCGACACAACTCCCTGTACCGTTCTCACTTTTTGGGGAACTGCAGGTGCCGCCGTCTTCGGTGCCGTCTTAATCAGAATTACATCATCGTCCAAACGCCAGGTCAAATGAGTACCGTCGAGCAATTGTCTCATCACTTCCTCGACTCCTGCATCCTGTACCTTCAGGTCTCTTTTCCCACATTTCCTGAGTTCATCCACCCGGTACAAAAACTGGTAATCCGAAACTTTTCGCAGTTCTTTGATAATTTCCAGTATCGACCGTTGCTCTAAATTGAGCGTCACCTTAACTTTTTGAGAAAAGCCGTTAGCACTGACTGTAAATGTTGTCAGTAAAACCAAGTAAATCCCAAGTCGCATAATCTTTAGGAATTTTAACACATACTCTCCGGGACGAAGAGCATACATTCGATTTTTTTTCATAGATTTGTATATATTTAATTAATAATGTGGACGAAAGTTCACAGGGAACGGAAGGAGGTAGGATGCCTTCCGTTCTTTATTTCGTCCCTATCACAACACAATTCTCTTTTATAGAGATTTTTATACCGGACACTTCCTCGAGCATCCGGATAATTTTGTCAAAATCATCATATTTTTTCAAATCACCACTGAAGGTATATTGTTTTACTTCTTCATTGGTATAAAACACAGACATTTCATACCAACGCTGCAATTGTTTCATAATTTGCTCCAACGACTGTTCTTCGAATATAAATTTCCCGTCTTTCCAAGCCAGATACATACCGACATCTACTTTTTGTACCCGAAGCGACCGATCGCCTTTACAAAACAGAGCTTGTTCTTCCGGTTTCAGCCGCACAGAACCTTTCTCATCTCCCACTTCGACACTCCCTTCCGCCAACGTTGTCGTAACCTGCTCATCGTTTTCGTAAGAAGCCACATTAAATTTCGTTCCCAATACTTTCACGTCTATACCGGCGGAAGTGGTTACCACAAAAGGGATTTGTGCATTCTTCGCCACTTCGAAATAAGCTTCTCCTTTCAGAAATACCCGGCGTTTCTCAGCGGTAAAATTGACCGGATAACGCAACTCGGTTTCCGAATTCAACCACACCCGGCTCCCATCGGCCAGCTGAATCTGAAATTCTCCGCCTTTAGGGATAATCAGGGTATTGAATACTTCTTCCTTTTCCAGACTATCCGATTGCTGATAAGTAATGCCCTGCTCATCGAGCCGGACCTGTTGCAAATCAGCTTCCCGGCCCCAACCCACCGAATCGTTCAACAACATTGTTCTGCCATCGGCCAATACCAACAAAGGACTTCCCTGAGCCAAACTAATCGTCTGAGTAGTCCTTTCACTCGTTTTACGAGTCTCATCCAACTGCCACTTCAACACTCCCGCAGCTCCCAATAATAACACGATCAAAGCCACATAACGATACCAGTATCTAAAAACAGGATGAATAGTCCGGTTTCGTTTACTGAATTTTTTCCATTGCCGACCGATTTCTTCTTCCGGATAAGGCTCCAGAATATCGCCTGAGCGGAATTCTTGCAAAAGCTCCTGATATTCCTGTTCATTGCCGGCCGATTCTTTCCTCCAGGCCTCCAGTTTCGCCCGGCGGTCCTCATCGATAATTCCGGCAAATTCCTCGGCTATCCATTGAGAAACCAGTAAACGATGTTGTAAATCATCCATAAATTTTCACTTTTACACCGACGCCTTTTTTGACATCATTTATATAAAAGACGACATTTCTTCTTAAACGGGTGAATGAGGATAGAAAATTTATTAAAAATTAAAGTTATAAACTTTCCGGCCGGAACCATTAACTTTTGTTAATTCCTAAGCAATTAATATTTTATTGCTACTTCCATTAATACTCAGCTCCTCATTTTTGTTTCGGATCGATCGGTGTGTGGTTAAGCAGAATAATCACGTAAGATAACAAATAATAAAAGCAGATATTCCTTCGAAAGAACCTGCCGCAATACGGCATAAGCATTCTTTTTCAATGTTTTGACGGTATTCACGGAGATACCTAGTTTTTCTCCTACTTCGGCATTGCTGAGCCCTTCCATACTCAGCATAATAATCTGCTTACTCTGAGCAGGCAGCTTGTCGATCGCCGTATGCAGGATACGGAAAGTCTCTTGCCGGGTAACTTCTTTTAGGAATACAGGATCGTCCGCTTCTTCTCCATGCATGTACTCAGACAGATAATTAGCTTCGGCTTTCTTATGTTTGATAAAATCTAAACAAAGATTCCGGGCTGCAATATACAGAAAAGCCTTGGCATTCCCTAAAGAGTCGAATTCATTCCATTTTTCATACACTTTTACAAATACCTCCTGCGCAATATCGGCCACTTCCTCCTCTTCCGTATATCGTTTAATAAAGTGACATACCGGAATAAAAAAACGTTCGAAAAATTCCTTAAATTCTTTACTTTCCCTTTTCTGCATATTCCTCCCAAGCTCTTTCCAGCAAAAATACATTTTTTTTATGGACAGAGCAATACAGTAACCGATCAGGCAGAGAATAATCGTTAACGATGATATTGTCCCTTATCTTTCACTAAAATAACCTTCAGTTCCGGATCGTCCAGCATTTTATGCCCCTTAGGGGTAAGCAGCAATTGCCATTGGGTTGTCCGATGTTTCCAGGTCAACAAATCGATAGATCGGTTCAAATTTTCCTTGATGGTCGAATACCACCAACCCGGAAAGGATAAAGCATGGACTATTTTATGGTCCACCGCTTTCCTTAATTTATCCATGTAAGAATCGATTTCTTCGGATTCCAACCGAGACGGATTTTCCCAACCGATATACAAAGAAGTATAATATCCTTCCTCTGTAAATCGCTGCAAAGCTTGCCAATTACGACTTTCAATGATCAACCTTTCTTTGTCGATGTCATACCGGGAAGTCAGATCAGCCAACTGAGTTAACATAGCCGAAACAATTTGTAGATCGAGATTTTTAATATCCAACCACAATTTACCTCCATTTTGCTGAATATAGCCAAAATAAGGTTCTATAGACAGGTTAAAACTAGTATCTATATCATGTGTCACATCGAATACCGAATCCTGCCGAAAGACGATATCTACTTCAAAGTTACTATACCTTTCACTGTGTTCATATAATTTTTCCATCGAATTGCAACGATGCAACCAAATTTTATCCGGATGCTCCCCAACCTCGTCGATGGCTACGATACACCAAAAAAATAGTCCAATGACACAGGCAACTCCTATAAATCGAATAATACGCACAATTTTTTCTTTTCACTCGGATAAAAGTAAAAAAGACCTGACAAAACCACAAAAATATTCGACAAAACCGGAATTTATTTCGATTAAATAACGAATTTTATCCATCTTTTAAGTCTGATCTCTGATTTTCAACCCCCTCTCCCTTTATCCGTACCAACCCATCGCTTAGCCGGATGAACCGAATAAACTTTCAGGCGATTCATTTGACAATCCTGAAATAATAATTATATTTGTCACGAAAAATCACCTTATAAGTCGGAATAATATCATTTCTGGGAGGCTCGGAAGGAGCAGTCTCCGGGAAAGGTTTGTATTTCTAACAAAAAAAGGAGAAAAATAAGATTGTTCTTACTCAATCTTGAACTAAAACAATACCCTTAAGTGTGAGTATCGAAAACATTTCATATCTTTGTTGCATCCTTTACGGGATAGCATTTTAAAGATGAAAGTGTTTCACTTTTATCCTTGACAGGAAATCTGACAATTTCGAGAATACAAGGATAATCAATACAAACACTCATCACTTGTCTGTTGATGTATCGTCAAAGTACATACGGATAAGTGTGGGGTATTGTTTATTTGTATTCGGGTTTTGTCAGAACCTCCTGTCAGATAAAGCAAGGCTCCACACTTTCTTTTTATAATCAACCGGCCAATCGGAGTCTGTGGTCATAAAACGATTTGAACATCAGTTATAAAATTCAAACTCATTGCATTATGAAAAAAATTTCATTCATTCTGCTGGTTTTGCTATGCTGGTCAAGTATGGTGTCAGCACAGGAAAATAACAATCGTTTACGTAAAAAGTACCGCAATCTGAGTTTTGTAAAGCAGGAATTCGAACCGGCTTCTTACTTCGGTATGGATCAAACGCTCAAAAGTAATTTCGGAGCAGCTTTCACCGTCGGCAGGACTTTTTATCTTCATAAAAAACCGATAGCCGGTTTGATCCGTTTCGGTCTCGACGCCACCTGGTTCGATTTGAATTACACCAATTACAAACTCGAATACCGTTGGGAAGACAATTACGATGAGGAAGAAGAACCAGAAACCAGTAATTTCCATCAAGCTGAAATCGGCATGCAAGTAGGTCCTTCTGTTACCGTCAATCCGGTCGGGAAACTAAACGTCAACGCTTATTTCCGGTTTGCTCCCAGTTTTTCAGCTTTATACGACGACGATACCCTCCTGGGAAACTATGCTTCTTATTTTGTCACCGGCGGCGGTATCTCTTACGGAGTTATCGGCCTTGGAGTGGAATCCAGATGGGGAAGTTGTAAATTTAAATCTTTCGGAGGCGGTGATTCCGAAGAAGACGAACAGGAGCCGGAACCCGGAAAATCCAAATTCAACGGAATGCGTGTTTACCTATCCTTCAGATTTTAATATTAAATCAGCTTAATCATGAAAAAGATATTACTATTCATTCAGTTGTTTGTTGCTGTATGCCTGACAGCCTGTTATACCAATGTGATTACCGATTATGAAGGCGAAGGCGACGGAGGCGGCGGAGGCAATCCTTCCAATCAATTTATAACCCTGTCCGATCCTGCTCAACTCAATCAGACAGCTTATGCCGACTCTCCCTCCTGCGAGATCACTTTTACCACCACCTCTTCGTGGGAGAGTTATATCCAAAACGATGAAGCCCGCTCCTGGGTTACCGTAACCCCTTCTGCCGGAGAAGAAGCCGGGGAACATACCATGCAAATATTATTAGATGAAAACACGACAGGAAATCCCCGGACAGTTCGAATCGAACTAAACTGTCAAAGCCAAACCGAAACAATCACAATCAATCAGGAAGCTGTCCGGCAGGACGGCAGTTTCCCGGAATCTTACGAACCGGATCCCTTCGAAGCCTGGGTGGAGCGTATCACCATCACAGAAATCACAGAAGGAGTAGAAAACCGGAATAATTGGCTGGAAATCAGATTCGGTTACAACGATAACCAAATTCAGTATATTGAAAAAACAGGCATTTATACAGAAAATATCGAAGGTGAAGAAATTCAAAATGAAACGATACTGTCAGATATTCATATAAATTATATGCCCGAAGATCACCGTTTATTTTATGAGCAGAATACTTATGAAAATAACAATCAGGTTACTCAAAAACTTTACAGCGAATGTATGCTGAACGAACAAGGCCATATCAGGGAAAATCAGGCAACTTACTTCGACATGATGAGTAATGAAGAGCCCATATCGATTGTATATCGTTACAAAAATTTCCGTTTACAAAATATCGGTAGCGACCAGGAACAGTTCCAATATATATGGTCGGATCAAAACAGAGTAGAAACACAGGAAAAAATCACAAGTGACGCTGAATATGCTACTCTGGAAACCTTCACGTACACCACGGAAGAAAATAATAAAGCCAACCTGGACCTTAATCAACTTTATCAGGAGGACTACCTGTCGATGGTCGGTTTGCTAGGGAAACGCAGCCAAAATCTGTTGGCTTCGATCAGCGACAAAAAAGGCAGCAGAACAGAATTCACTTATACTTTCAATATGTCCGGTTATGTAGAAACCATTACGGCCACCCATTTCTTTGAAGGTATTAAAACTCCGACGAAACAAGTGTATATTATCTTTTATCAAGGCTTTTGAAGTTGAAAATCCACATCTTTTTCAACGATTACGGAGTAATTTTCAACTTTCAGGTCCTATCTTTTTCAGTGACAACGGTTACAGTGATCAGATTTGATTTCCATAACCGTTGTCACTAAAAAACGGCAGGATTATTTCGGTACTTTTCGTCTTCGGTATTCGTGTCCGGGAACCCGGTCGCTTCTGTCAGTCGTTTACCTTATTTTTTTCATTGACCGGTGGTATCTGACAAACGTAGTGAGGAGTTATACTATACATCTCCCTCACAAAATTACCCCTTTCCGCGAAAAACACAAACAAAAAAAATTCAGAAAATTTAATTCAGAAATCAAAATTCCAATTCTTCGGAAAATTGACTATTTTAGCAGATCATTTTATCACCATTTTCATGACAGATTTAAAAGCAATCACTTCACATTTTGCCATTTCGGGAGAGGTGGCAGAAATAAAACCGCTAGGATCGGGGTTGATCAACGATACCTTCCTGGTAACAACCCGATATCCCGATACCCCGGATTACGTATTACAACGCATCAATCAGGCTATTTTCACGGATGTTCCTTTATTACAGGAAAATATCCGTTACATTACCTCCCGTATCCGTTACCATTTGCAACAACGGAATGCAAACGATATCGACAGGAAGACATTGACTTTAGTACCTGCTACAGATGAAAGGCTTTATTATTACGACGGAAACAGTTACTGGCGGCTGACTATTTATATCGCCGGATCGAAGACTTTCGAACAAGTGACGCCGGACCTGGCCTATCAGACCGGAAGAGCTTTCGGAGAATTTCAATACTTTCTGTCAGACATTCCGAATCCACCGATCGGAGTGACCATTCCCGACTTTCACAACATGGAATTCCGCCTCGGACAGTTCCGGGAAGCGATCGCTCGAGACAAAGCGGCCCGTCTGGCTAAAGTGCAACCGATCGTGGATGAACTGCTCGGACGTTCTGAGGAAATGTGCCGGGCTGAACGGCTTCACCGCGAAGGGAAATTACCCAAACGCATTACCCATTGCGATACAAAAGTCAACAATATGCTGTTCGATCAGGATGACCGTTTTCTTTGTGTGATCGACCTCGACACAACGATGCCTGGATTTGTATTGTCGGATTTCGGTGACTTTATCCGTACCGCTGCCAATAAAGGAGCAGAAGACGATAAAGAATTGGACCGGGTAGGTCTCGATATGGAAATATTCCGGGAATTTGCCCGGGGCTATCTCGAAACGGCAAGTGCCTTCCTTACCCCTATCGAAAAACAATTGTTACCCTATGGGGCACAACTTCTAACCTATATGCAAACCGTCCGTTTTCTGACCGATTACCTCAACGGAGATACATACTACAAAATCCAATATCCCGAACACAACCTGCAACGGACCTTGGCTCAATTGACCCATCTCCACAGCATAGACAGTCATCTGGAAGAAATGAACGCCTGGATTAATCAACTCTCAAATCAGTAATTATATGAAAAAAATCACTTATCTATTGACCGCTTTTCTGATCCTGGGCATCAGCAGTTGCCAATGTCCTAAATCTTCGGATCAAACGACTCCCAATCTGATTCGCACCGCTATTCCGGAACGTCCGGCCGGCCAGACAGACGTCATAGGCCTTCGCTGTGCACCCCTCGACACCGTACGGGTCGGTTTTATCGGATTAGGCATGCGCGGCCCGGGGGCCGTCTATCGTTTTACCCAAATCGAAGGTACTGCCATCAAAGCCCTCTGTGACCTTTATCCCGAGCGGGTAGAAAAAGCCCAGGAGATCCTCACCAAAAACAATCGTCCCCAGGCTGCCGCCTATAGTGGAGAAGAAGGCTGGAAACAACTTTGTGAACGCCCCGATATCGATCTGGTATATATCGTCACTCCGTGGTTGTTGCATACTCCCATAGCCGTTTACGCCATGGAACACGGAAAACATGTCGCCATCGAAGTCCCCGCAGCCATGAATCTCGATGAATGCTGGCAACTGATCAATACTTCCGAAAAGACCCGCAAGCACTGTATGATGCTGGAAAACTGCGTATACGACTTTTTCGAACTCACCACCCTGAATATGGCCCAACATGGATTGTTCGGTGATATCCTCCATGTCGAAGGTTCGTATATCCACAACCTGGAAGAATTCTGGGCGGCCTATCAAGGCAACTGGCGGCTGGATTTCAATGAAAAATACCGGGGGGATGTATATGCCACCCACGGCATGGGACCTGCCTGTCAACTCCTCGACATCCACCGGGGAAATAAAATGAACTACCTCGTTTCTATGGATACCAAAGCCCTGACCGGCCCGAAACTGGTAGAAAAGATCAACAAACGGGACGGTAAGGATTTCCAGAACGGAGACCATACGATGACGATGATTATGACCGAAAACGGCCAAACCATGCACATCCAGCACGACGTCATGAATCCCCGGCCTTATTCCCGGATGTACCAACTGACCGGCACCGAAGGTTTCGCCAACAAATATCCGGTAGAAGGCTATACATTCCGTTCTCCGGAGCAGGTCGAAGGTGTACCCGATCACGAAAATTTAAGTATGCACTCGTTCGTCCCGGCAGATGTGAAACAGGCGCTGATGGAGCAATACAAACACCCCATTCAGAAAGAACTGGAGGAGAAAGCCAAAAAAGTCGGCGGACACGGTGGCATGGACTTCATCATGGATTACCGGTTGGTATATTGTTTACGCCACGGCCTCCCTCTCGATCAAGATGTCTATGACGCAGCCGAATGGTCCTGTCTGGGCGAACTCACCCGCCTCTCCATCGAAAACAACAGCATGCCCGTCGAGGTCCCCGATTTCACCCGGGGCAGTTGGCAAAAAATGAAGGGATACCATCATTTTATGATCGGAGAATAATTTTACCCCTCATTCAAAATAAAAATCGTGCAGAACCTTCCCGGATCTGCACGATTTCATTTTTGGTATTTATATAGATATTTACATGAAATGTACGTTTGTAGGTATAAATATGTATATAACTACCAAAAATTATAAATTTAAGTCTCTTTTGATATGATTTACCGGGTTTCTTCCTATCTTTGTCCTCGCATACCATGGGGCAGACCTGGATTTGACAGCATGAAGAATAGGTATGTAAGCATGTCGGGAGCAGTGAAACGGCCCGTAAATCCCGGACACAAAATTTTAGTTGGCGAAAATAATTACGCTCTCGCTGCCTAATCTTTAGAAGATTGAAGGCTTAATCCCTGTTCAAGGAACGGGGACGGGACATCCCGCCGGTGGTTCCACCTTATTCCGGTCGGCATACGGGGTGCAGTCAATTTAAGGTTAGTCTTAGCCCACCTTTGGCGAAAGGCGAAAATTTAAGAGGATAAGCGATGGCTTGGGTGTCACTTTCCGGACCATCGTCGAAAACCAATAAGTGACTAAGCATGTAGAAAGCATATGGATTCCGTGTTTGGACCAGGGTTCGATTCCCTGCTGCTCCACCGATTAGAATTAAACCACTGATTTACAGTGGTTTTCTTTTTCTCACAACCTATAAATTTTCGTATTCTGGTCCATTATTTGGTCCACTTATTTTCCTAAATCTGGTCCATTTTTCAAGGTGGACCAAATATCTTCATAAGTAACAGAAGCAGTGGCATTTAATGGTCATTATTATGCTATCAAAAACCCTTATTTATTACTTCCACTACAACTCAAAAAAGTCCACTAACGGATTAGCCCCAATCTATTGTAGAATTACAGTAAACAGCACTCCTAAAAAGTTTGCCACAGGTTTATATGTACAGGCTAATAATTGGGATACTGTAAAACAAAAAGCCAAAGGCAGAAACGAAGAAGTACAATTCATTAATTTCAAACTGGATTGCCTAACCAAACAAATCAAAGACTGTGAACGTAAATTAATTGATACGTTAGGGACATTTAGTATTGAAGACCTCTATTTCCAACTTAAAGGCGGGGCAGAATTAACAGGTGATACTTTTCTAAAATTAATGAAAGACCGCCTTGATGTGATGGGCAAACTTGTAGGAACAGAATATTCCAAAGATACATACAGAAAATTCAAAGACGTATATAACCACACAATCAATTTTATTAAGAAGCAATACAATATGAGCGATATACCTTTGAAAAAACTGGATTATCAATTTATAGCTGCTTTTCAGCAATATCTTCTTACAGACCGCAAGCAAATACCCAATACCGTCAATAAAACACTGCAAAAGGTTATTGAAGTTGCAAAATATGCAGTAAAATGTGGTTACTTGGAAAAGAATCCTTTTAATGCGTATGAGCGATTGAAAGTTGGTACTAAGTCTATTACATTTCTAACTGATGAAGAAATTGAACAATTAGAAAATTATCATTTCACACAACACAGATTAGAGCAAGTAAAGGACTTATACCTGTTTTCCGTTTACACAGGTTTAGCTTACAGAGAAGCAGCCAATCTATGTAAAGCACATCTCATAAAAGGATTGGATAATGAAATATGGATAAACATGACACGTCAAAAGACAGGTAACAGTATGGAGATTCCCCTACTACCTCCTGCACAAAAAATTCTTTCTAAATATATAACAGGTAACGAACCTATTAATAAACCATTATTACCTATGATTAGTAATCAACGTATGAACTCCTACCTGAAAGAAATTGCAGAAATATTAGGTATCAATAAACGGCTGACCACACATACAGCACGTAAAACATTCGCCAGTACAATACTGCTAAATAATGACGTTCCTATCGAAATTGTCAGTAAATTATTAGGACATTCCTCCATACGCGTAACAGAAGCAGCCTATGCACAGGTTATGAATAAAAATACCAGCAGACACATGAACCAACTAAAACAAAAACTTTATACAGAAGAAAACTAACCCAAAACCCTCTCACTTCTTTAATTGGAGTGAGGGGGTATTTTTTTAATTTTGCTCTACTAATACAAACACTCTTTTATTATGGCAGAACCCTATCTTTTTCCCGTTTCTATTCTCAAAGATATAGAACCTTGGCTGACAGAATACTTTGCATATCAACGCTTCCATATTCAACCAGAAATAGAACAGGCTTTTGAAGCTAAATATCATAGAGTAGAAGATTTTCTAAAGGTCAATAATGAACACATAAACCATATTCCACATATACATTTAGCTGAATGTGACAATCAATTTTTGGATAAGTTAGAAGCCATCATAAATAAATACTCTCCCTTTGAAAACGAGGAAAAGATATATTGTTGCTTATGGATTGCAAGTGTATTATACAGGAAATACGACAACTTTGGCAAAGACCATTCTAATTTTGATATTGACTATTTAGAGCAAAGGGATATGTTCGACCAATATTCTAAACATATCCGTCCTGAAATGCTTAAACTCCTTACCTTTCTAAAAGGGCATATCACAACTACCAATAAACAAACAGGATTCCAAACACCTCTACCAATCAGAATTGAAGCAGGAGCAGAAAGAATAGAGATAGATAATACCGCAGGTTGGTTTGTGGGTGCTTTGGAAGAATATTTGCATACCTTTTTAGGAGTAGAAAACAAAGAAGAAGCAGAGGAAGAACTAAAAACGGTCTATTCCTCCAAAGGCAGAAAATTGGATGCTGCATTTGCCCTGATGATGATGGGCACATATCACCTTTTAACTACTCATTCCAACATAAAACCTAAAAGTAACATCATACGCCTAACGCTTGACTTTCTTGAACTCTTAGACCTTGCATCAGAGAATGATGATGAAAATAACCTGAATGCCAAAATAGCCTGTCTGGAAAAACGGAACTATACCCCTAAATGGGACATGAAACCACAGGACATATACAGGACCTCACCTAACAACCATACAAACGAAACTATTAATTTCAGACTTTGGTAATCTTTTCTCCCTGTCATACGGCAGGGAATTTTTATATCTAAATACCACCTAAGTGTATTCATATTCAACTATCTAAAGAATACACTATCCTTTTACTCCCATTCTTTATAACCCTCCTACATTGATTTTCCCAACTTCGCTTTCGCAATCAAAACAGAGCTGAAAACTCCTAAAGAATAGCCTGTCAATTAGCACTTATTCTTTATAACACAGCTTTTCAGATTTGAGTTGATTTGCAATACAAAACAAGAGTTCTGATAATACCTAAAGAATAAACCACGAAACGGCATTCATTCTTTATAACACAGGCCTTAACAGAGAAGTAGTTTTGTATCACAATCAACAATTGACGGTGGCCACCTCATTTACGATTGTTTGAATAAATGAAGTATTAATTTTTAAAAACCAAACATTATGGAAAATTCAGTATCAGTAAATGAAACAGCAGTAATGAACTCAATTAAAAATGGTATGAAAAATTTACTATTTATCGAAGGTAACCGCAGTGAGATTGATAAAGCCAATGTGGTAGAATCCTACAACAAGATTAAAGCTATGGGCTTTATTCCTACTATGCCTGTTGAATTTCTCCCAATAGAACAGGCACAAAATAAATTGGGTGGCAGGCGTCTGTTAAAACCTGTACTGAAAAGAGAAAAAGGGGAAGGTATTCCTACTATCAGTAATTTCAAAATCGAAATGGAAACAGTTCCAGAAAGTGAATACCACCTATACGATGGGGTATGTGTCGATGGGCAACACAGGACAGTAGCCCTTATGTTCCCTGACATGGAAGCAGAACCCAGCTATATAGAGGTGGAAATTCCAGAAGGCATGGACGTGCTACAATACATTGCCCTGCGAAACAATGGCAAGCCGTGGAAAAATGATGATTTTTACAATTCCAAAATCCCAACCAATGATGAGCACACAGACCATATCCTGAGTAAGAGGGAAGAAAAGTTCATTACGGCATTCCTGATGAATGTTTACACCTTTGGTACTTCCAGTTTAACACCTAAGCAGATGAAAGCACTGCAACAGGGCTATAAGACAATGGATGACTTTAAAAGGATTCAGCTATCTAAGGCAACTGAAACGATTGGTGATGCCATTTGCCAAATCTGCAAAGAACACCCATTCCTGACAACTGACAAACTAAACGGCAGATTGGGGGCAGGATTGAAAGCCTTCTATAAAAACCATGATTCTGATTTATCTAAGGTTGAACAGGTGCTGAATGCTATAAATAAAACCAATTGGGAGAAATACTTTATTGCCGCTAAAGGTCACAGCATGGAAGCGAAAGCCTATGAGGAAGCATTTAATTCAGTTCTGGCTGACCTGAAACAATAATTCCAACTTAAAAGAATACTTTGGTTTTGCTCTGATGTGCACTATGGGTAAAGCCAAAGTCCTAAAAACAGGATTGGAGATATGCTTTATTTCCAAAACGGGACACCCTGACATCAAAAAAACAGTGTTCAGATACAGTTTAGTGACGATTTTCTCAGGTGATATATTTTACTTCCTCCACCTGATATATTACTGAGCTATATACTAATAACTAAAACTAATAACTAATATCCGGTTTCAGGAAAATTGATTTGAAAATGGAATTTATATCAAGCAGAAAATTATGGACGAAAATAAATTATCGTACAGGAGAATACGAAATGATGTGCATATTCGCCTGAACAATAAAGAGGCAGCCACATTTTTGGCACTCATGTTTTATTCTGACTTTAATACAGGAGAATCACATGTAATTCATAAGACACTTAGGGATAAAACAGGTATTCCTGAATCAACTTTGAAAAAGTATTTGAAAGAACTGGCAGAAAAAGGATTTACCACCCCCAACAGCTATTTTAGTGGTAAGACACCACAAGGTAAGCCCAGACGTTTAACTGACTATTCTACGCAGATTCCAGATACCTGTTATATTATGGCAGACCGTAAGTTATTAGATGTTCAGATAGGTGATTTACCACTAAAAGAACAGTCATTTATTAAGGGCTTTATTCTGATGCTGAAATGTGTTTGCCTGAATTTTACTGATACTACTTTGTACAGTTACAGGGACATGGAGAAACAAATGAATCTCTCTTATGCTACTATTGCAGGACTAATGAAGCAATGCCAGGAATATGGTTTAGTTACTCCAAATGAAAAAGGAGAAGGATATACTATTAGGAAGGGATTATTTTACAATGGTTATCCACCAATAGTAATACCAGAAAATGAATGGGATAAGCTAAAGGAAGCATATACAGCCATTTATGAGTTTTGTAAAAGTAAGAGAATAATTTGCCCTCCTTATGACCATAGGCTAATAGGTAGGATATTAGGTGTATCAGGTTGCGCAGAAGGTATAAAAGAAAGATTGGAAAAGAGAACAGACCAGTTACCTGATAACATTAGCAGTCTGAATTACTTTGTCAGAATTATTGATGGCAAGGTATTAGAACCAGAACCTGAGAAGCCTAAAACAGTAATTTATTTAGATTAGGATGTGCTTTTACTCCTTGTTTTCAGAGGGTGTCCAAAAAGTATTTGGCACCCTCGATTTATTCGTATCCCTATTGGAGACTGAAATCAAATATCCGATTCTACAAGGGGGTATTTTGCCTTTTTGGACACCCTCCATTAGTCACTATTTCGACATTTGCACCTCTTACAGAGGCTGAATGTTTTGTAAGAAAAGTGCTATTTTTCCACCTAAAGGTTTAGCTATTAAACGACAAAAGCCGTACTCCCAACTAAAAAGGAATACGGCTTTCTTCATTTACAACAATCTTACTTGCTTCGCTTTACTAACTTCTTTTTAGGCTGTTTAATCTGAGGTGGATTTTCAGACAGCCAAATTTCTGGCTTAAATATTTCAGGATAGAGCTTACACAAGGTTTCCATTCCAATATGACGGTAAAAGTCAACCGTATGTATTTCCCTGTGATGTTCCAGTCCAAACCAACCAGAAGCAATAACTCCTTTATCATTATTGTTCATTGCGCAATGATTGTGAAAGTGGGATTTGAAAAACTATTTATCTTCGCATAATTATGATGCAAAGGTACTAAAGGCAAACCCCACAAACTAAAGAACATAGCGCACAGTTGAAACAGGATTACCAACTCAAAATTACACTTCATTTTTTATTGGCATCCTTAGCAGAACAGGAAAATAATGACCAGAATACAGTCTTAACTTGTAAAAGGATTGGTGGTGGAGAAAATCTAGAATTTATGTCTTATATACCTTTTTCAAAATTTATCACCAGACTAAGTTTAGGGAGCAAAAATTATAGTTATAAGTTAAAATCATATATATTTGAAAAAAATAATAAACCTTATGAAAAAAACAATCTTCATATCGTCAACTTATAAAGATTTAGTCAAAGAACGAAAAGCTGTATGGGAATTGCTAAAAAGATATGATGTTAATATTGTTGGAATGGAAGAATTTGGAGCTCGTAAAGATTCTCCATTAACAACCTGCCTAAAAGAGGTTGAACAATCGAATATATACATTGGTATTATTGCCAATCGTTGGGGAAGTATAGAGGAAGAAAGCGGAAAATCTTACACTCAATTAGAGTATGAAAAAGCCATAGAAAAAGATAAGGAAATTTTAATATATCTAATTGATGAGACTGCTTCAGTTCAGATTGATAATATCGATTTTGGAGAAAAGCATGAATCTTTAGAATTATTTAAGAAAGAATTACAAAAAAATCATACTATTGACCGCTTTATAAATGCAACAGATTTAGTCGAAAAATTAGAAAGGAAAATCGATTCTTTGATTGGTCAATATAAATATCCATCAAATTCGGCAGAGTTTAAAGATAAAATGGAAGAATCAAAATATTACTTTGAGCGTTTTCAATTAACACCTAAATTGTATGTAAATAAGGAGGTCATTCTAAAAATAAAAAAAGACGGACGTTTATTTCCTTTATCCAAGATTTGTTGTGATACTTTCAAATTCACATATGGTGCTACAGTTGCCGTAAAAATCAAAATTTTAGAACCTTTAATTGCTGATACTATTACCAATACACTGGTTATCGAAAGTAATAATCAGGATTTTATGTGGACTATAGAAAACGACAAAGAATATACCATATTATCTCAACTTTTATTCACTGATAATAATGTAAAAAATGAAGAAGCCTATTTTAAAGATACTGTTTTTTCATGCATATCAATAAGAGATATTAAGACTGATACAGTCTGGAAATCAGGTGAAGGGAAAGCTATTTTATTACTGAAAGAATTAATTACTGAATAATCAAACTTATTCTTTAGACATAAACCTTTACAAGCCAATAGACTATACATATATGAACTTTAGAGAGTGAGACAAAATTATATGGACTCTCTTTATGTACCACAAAATGAAAATGTCTCACTGCAATAGATTAACTTTAGAAATAACTTGGCTTTAATTTTCAGCCTCTCATTTATGCCAACTCAAAAAACAGGGGTATATACTTACTTCTTTTAGCTGTCCACTTTTTTCACAGGTTATGTATTATATAAATAAAAAATGGACACCTGAATTTTAGGAGTGGAAATATATTTATGCTATTAAAAACAGGCAGCACTAAATGCTTGACGAATAGAGTCAAGTTTAGATGCGAAAGAAGTATCACGCCTTGCCGTTTCAAGATTATAGCGACTTTGCATATTATTCCAGATAGTAGCATCAATACCTAATGCTGCTTCAAGAAGTAAAGACATATCAGCAGATATTGGGCGTTTACCGTTTAGTATTTCATTCAGCATTGTATAAGAAACACCTATCAATGAAGAAAATTTCTTTTGGCTGATTCCCCTTGCCTGTAATTCGTCTTTTAATACCTCGCCTGGGTGGGTTGGCATATATGGTCTTAAGTCGTTGTTCATAATCGTTTATTTATAATGATTAGACAATTCAAGTATATTGCAAATGGTCAGAACAGGCTCTTTATCTTCTATCTTGTTTACTGTAAACTCAATGCGGTACTGTGAGTTTACCCTGATAGATGATATTCCTTTTTTATCTCCACTTAGGACTTCATAGTTTAAAGAACGAAATGGAAATATATCCTCTATTCGATTAGCAGATATAAGAATGTCTATACATTTTTTATACTTAGTGACAACGTTAGGCTGAAACCTGTATTTTTTACTTTTACATTGCCCTGTTTTGTATAGCTCACTTAAATACTCCTGTTCAAACTCTACAATCATATTGTATTATTTTACTCCACAAAGATAGGAAATTATATCGATAAATTCACTCAATTAGTGAATTTTATTTTGGTGGAAAAACTTGAAAAATTGGCTTATATATACACTTTAGAGAAAAATTCACCAACTTAAATATAGCAGACACATATATACCTTAGCTGAAAAAATACCCCTCCCCATGACAATATAAAGGTTAAATTGAAATATAGTGTTTATTTCAAGCAGTAAAGTAGTGTAACCATTTACACCCCTACCCAATAGCTGCATAAAAACGAAATGTTTAACACTTTATTTTACCCCACAACTATGAACAGAAAAGAGTATTTAATAGCACAAGGAAATGTACAGAAAGACGTTAGCGCACTCGCTGAAACATTGAAAACCCAACTTGCAGTATTCCCAGAAGCTATAAAAGTTGGTGAAGAACTAAAGGTCATTGGCTTTAAAGGGGAAACCTTGAACGACCTTTACCTGATTTGTACCAGAGGAGAAGATGAAGAAGTTTACGAACTCAAATACACCATACTCACCAGAAAATCACAAGATGGCTTAACCACTCCAAGCGAAATCCCTTGCAATGAAACGGTACAGGAGAAGTACAAGGACAAACTGCAATTCATTTACTCCATTGCAAAGAATATGTTTGTTCCTGCACTCGTTGAATTGTTATTGGATAAGACCATAGTATTAGCAGGAGAAAAAGAAGTTCCTGCTACTTTTCATGGAGTGGCAACCAAGACCAAGATTAAAAAGTTTGCTCTGATTATGGAATGACGTATAGGGGGACAAAACTGTTATATTGAGCAGTGAAGTCGGCAAGGGGGAGCTTTACAGCTCTCTCTTGTTTTATATTATGGTTGAATTAGCACAGGAACAAACACCCTATATTTTGTCAGACTTGCCAATTCAAAAAATAACTTCTATCTGGCATTAGTAAGGGTATTTACAAATAGAATGTATGAGTAAATATCCAGATTAGAAGTTATAACCAATTCAATTTATTTACTCCATTATATACCTGAAATACCCACATTCAGGACTAAAGATATGGCTTATATACTTACAGGCATGTTGTGGGTGCATTGATACTCTATATAGGGGTATTGTGCGTTGAGAGAGGGTGTAATGCTCTCTCTCATTTTTTATAAGATGCCAATTAAGGAAAGGTATGCCAATATATTTTACAAAAGGTTGGGAGGGCTGAATGGTTCTCCCTTCTTTATCAAAGTACAACCATTCAATTTATCACAAATATGAAATCATTCAGACCAAACGAGGTAAAACTCATTTATCCAACAGTTAAACAAGCAGAGCAGGTAAGGTTAGTCAGTCCTTATGAAGCCTTTGAATTTGCTTTGCAGTTCTACGATGAAGATACGATACAGCACCATATTACGACTAAGGTCATATTACTAAGTGGCAATAGTACGGTATTAGGTGTAATGACCGTTAGTGAATCGGCACACACTTATGACATAGTGGAAACCAAGTTTATATTGCAGGCTGCCATACTTGCCAATGCCAAAAGCATTATTGTAGTGTCTAATTCTCCAAGTGGTGACTTAGAACCTAATGATGCAGAAAAGGATTTGAAGAACCAAATTAAGTTGGCAGCTTACCTATTCGATATTGAATTAGCTGATTACTTACTCATTAACAATGAGGACTATTACAGCTTTGCAGACAACAAAGTATTATAACTCATTAATAACTCACAACATGGAAACACTTAGATTATTATCAACAACACAACAGGTCGATCCTGCCTTATTTGGTGAAGAATATTCTGATTACATTGATGTAACAGAAGAAAGTCCGTTTAAGGATTACACAACCCTATTCCCAAAACCAAAGGGATTACACTTTATCAATGCCAATACAACAGAGGTAGATATACAGCACCTAAAGAATGATTGTATTGTGCCTGTATTTAGCAAGGATAATGAACTGACCGTATCACATCCTGTATTTATTGAAACGGTGTATAAGGCAGCACAGGAGTTTTTCAGGAATGAACAGATTGATACACCTGAAATCATAGTTAGCCATATTATCAAAGGCAGGATTCCAGAAGCCATACATAAGCCCGTTAATCAGTTATTGGAAACGGACAAAACGATTTACTATGAACGGATGGCGTTTGCTTTTGAGATTCCTACTATTTACTCTGATATTGCAGGGAACAGGCTGAATTTATGTATTACAGGTGTCAGGGCTTATAACCATGAAAACCTGATGAGCAAAAAGGGTACAGAACATTTTAGTGTGGCTATTGGCTTTAGGAATCAGGTATGTTGTAACTTATGTACTTTTACAGACGGTTATCAGTCTGACCTTAGAGCCATGAATCATTATGACCTGTTTAGGGGAGTAATGGACTTGTTTAGCAAATACGATGCAAACAAGCATTTACGCTTTATGCAGGAGTTTCAGAAGTACAGCCTGACAGAACACCAATTTGCACAGTTCTTAGGGAAGAGCCGTATGTATCAATGCCTGCCTTCCAAAGAAAAGCGTATGTTGCCTAACATGGAAATGACGGACAGCCAGATTAACACGATAGCAAGGAATTACTATATAGATGAAAACTTTGCTAAAGAGGGAAACAGTATCAGTATGTGGAGAGTTTACAACTTATTGACAGGAGCAAATAAGAGTTCTTATATTGATAACTTCTTAGATAGGTCGTTGAACGCTACACAACTTACAGAGGGATTAAGCAGAGCCGTACAAGGAGATTCAGAGTATAGATGGTTCATTGATTAAACTTGCTTATTTTTGTCTTACAACCAACCCACAGAACGTTTGTAGATGCCGAAAATTAACTATATTTGTGATGTTATGTAAGGAGAAATCCAACCATGACAGACATATTAGTTTTATAGAAGCGTTTTAGTTTTTATCCTTGTCTTAGAAATCGCCAATTTCAAAAACTGAAAGGATAAACGATACAAACGTTCGCTTGCCATATATATTACTCAAATATATAAGGTTAAGCGTGGGTTGGTTGTTTATTTTCAGTTGGGTGTTTGGCGATACCTTAAGACAGATAAACTAAGCAGTTCCCACGCTTTCTTTATTTTATAAACTTGCCTTTCTGGGAATCTGGGGTGCTAAATCTATTTTCTTATGAATCATCTTAACGAAAGAAGTTTGCAGATGATAAATACCATCTACAACAATTTCTCATCGCATCCTACATTTAGTAAGTATCAAATTGAAACAGTCAATGACTTTAGAAATGGAATTGTTAATCTTGATATTTCTCTAAATGGGAACTTACGAAACAAGTTTATGTTTTGTCCTGATTTGAATGGTAATATTGGCTCTGTTGCAATATATGGAGCTGAATTGGAAGGACATTTAAGAAGTATCAAATCATCAATGAAATTCTGTGGACTTAATGTTAAAGAAGTAAGTATTGACAGAGAAGGATATAGCCCTTATGTTGATGTGATTTTAGAGAAATATTGACGAATTATTTAAATAAATAGAAAGACCATGAAACAGATATTTATTTTATTAATGGTAGCTATGTATGCTACAATGTTTACAGCGTGTTCAAAAGATAATGAAACTCCTTCTCCACTTAATTCTGATAAAGAAGTTTTAACAATAGTGGTTGAGGACGAAACTTTTAGCTTTCAGATAGAATCACCTCAATTAGGGATTATTCATGTTAACTGGGGAGATGGAAAGCAAAATGAATATAAGGGAGAGAAAGATGATGATATGTATTATATTGAAAAAAACATACTTATGCACAAAAGGGGGAATACACTGTTACAATCAAGAACATCGACAATATAGAAATGGATATGTTCTATTATGATTGTACTGTTACTTTGATAGATGCAACTAAATGTCCTACAACCTTAGTCGGATTTAGTGACGAAGAGGCTAATAAGGATGGTAGTAAGTTAAATTTCAATGCTAATGGATGTATTGGTTTGAAAAGTATTTCATTAGATGTCCCTATAAACTCAATAAATCTAAGTGGATGTACTTCAATAGCAGAATTACAATTTTATTCTGCTTGTTCATTGACAACTTTGGATGTCAGTACATGTACAGCGTTAACTGTTTTGGAGTGTAGTGGTAATAAATTAACTACTTTAGATATTAGTAAATGCATAGTATTGGAAGAGTTACATTGCTCTAATAATCAATTTTCAGAAACAGCAATGAATAATATATATAATGCTTTGCCGAATTGGACTGGGAAAGAAGCAGGTTATATCTCAATTAGTGCACCCTATGGCAATTATAGTATCGCAGAGAATAAAAATTGGAGAGTAGTAAAATAAATTATTACCAATTTTACTATTCTTGATACTTAGATATTGAGAGTAATAATGTAGAAAAGAGTCAGCAGGTTTACGCTTGCTGGCTTTCTTTTTATGGTGGTGAGAAAATAGAGTAATTCCAGTTATATATACCTTTTACAAAATAGTACACTAACTTAGAATCATCAATGAAGAATATTAGTATCTTTGGGAAGATAGCGCACATTAATAAATGCAGTGAGTAATTAATTTTATAGGATGAATAAGGTAGATATAAAACTGATAAATGCCTTTTTAGAACGTGATAGGCAAAATATAAAGGCTGATTTAGAAAGCTACAAAGACCTCTACTGCGCAGCTACATCATACAACAGTTCTAATATTAAACATGGTCATCAAAGACGAATTAATCCTAATATTTTAAAAGAGTTTGCACAAAAAGTTTTGGAGAAAGAAACAGAACTAGAAAATGCAAAGTCATTTGATGACATATATACAATAATTAAATCTTGTAAAATATACAAAATAGGGCGTTTAGCTATATATGATACTGCCATACGAATAGCCTATCTAAAAGGATTAGAACCCACTGAAGTATATTTGCAACAAGGGGCTAGTTGGGGGGCACATAAATTATGTATTCATGGAAAGTCTGTCAACAGAGATAAATTTGATGATTTAGGATTGAAAGATTTTAAAATACATGAAATAGAATGTTTTCTATGTATATACCATAAATGCTTTGATTGCCTTTATATAGATTCATGTCCTTATATTGTAACACCTACTTTATTCCCAACTAAAAAAGGGATATGTAAGAGATAAAACACCCAAAGTAATACAAAGGCCTGTTTTGTCAGACTTAAGTCCTATTCTTTATTCTAATCGAATTTTTACATTCTTTATTGGTGGTTATTATTTTTATATTCAACAACTTACAAAGAATGACTATTTTTGGGCTTTGCAAAATATTCACTTATACATCTAATCTTATACATCTGAACATTGTGAATTTGAAGTATTCTAACACAACGATTAACCGTCTGGATTGGAATGATATGTTCAGTCTGGTATGAAATTTCAGTTATATATACCTTTTACCAAATTTTCCACCAACTCAAAGTATATGAGTATAAGAGTATATAAAGTCAGTATTTTATTACTCCATTACGATAGACAAGAAGTATAAACTTTAAATGTAATTGCCTATGAAGAATAACCATTAAAGAATAAAAAACAAAGAGAGTTCAATAATATATTATAAAATTTGGTGCACTTTTAGGTGTCCTGTTATAAAGAAAATTGGTGCACTTTTGAAGGTGCACCAAAATATAGAAACATTTCATTTTACTTATTGTTAATCGGAGACGAGACATCCCGCCAGTGGTTCCCACCTTATTCCGGTCGGCATACGGGGTGCAGTCAATTTAAGGTTAGTCTTAGCCCACCTTTGGCGAAAGGCGAAAATTTAAGAGGATAAGCGATGGCTTGGGTGTCACTTTCCGGACCATCGTCGAAAACCAATAAGTGACTAAGCATGTAGAAAGCATATGGATTCCGTGTTTGGACCAGGGTTCGATTCCCTGCTGCTCCACGACAAATGCTGATTATCAGCATTTTACAAAAATACACCCAATTTTACACCCAAATTTGTAAAATTGGGTGTTTTTTAATTAATACCTAATTTGAAAGTTGTATATTATTCTTAATGAAAAAAATTAAACTAAATCTTTATCTTTAACTTTTGTCCCGGACGAATGTCTTTGACCTGATTTTCAGAGATTCCGTTCCAGCGCATAATATCCTTATTCGATACTCCCGGATATTTCTTGGCGATAGACCAAAGGTTTTCTCCTTTCCGGACGGTATACAATACAAACTCACCATCGATCGTTTCGACTTTCGGGGCTGAGGCTACGTTATCTTCCTTACCGGTATAAGCAGCCTTATTCTTGTATTGATTGGCTTTTTTCTCAGGTACATACACCACCAATTTTTGCCCCGGCCGGATCGTCATCCGTTTATTGAGGTTGTTCCAGTATTTCAGGTCGGCCAAGCGGACATTGAATTTCATAGCAATAGCTCCGGGTACATCACCACTTTTCACAGTATATACCAAACGGGCCCGTCCGTCCTGTCCCAAAGCCTGTGCATGCACTTTAATCCGGTTTTTAGGATCGGCGGTCCGATCGCTATCGTTGAAATATTTACTGCGGTTACAAGCAAAAATAGAATCCTGATTATCGATAAAACTACCGATATGGTTATAAGGCATCTTCAAAGCGTACGATTTTCCAAAACCGGCAGGAATAACGTCGGCCCGGTACTGAGGGTTCAAATCACGCAATTCTTCAACAGAAAAATCCAGCTTGGCCGCAATTTGCTCGAAATGCAAAGCATCGTTCACCATAATACTGTCACACATCGGCGGCAAGGTTGATTCTATCGGGAAAATACCATGTTCTTTATAATAAGCGAATACATAATTCGCAGCGATAAAAGCGGGCACATATCCCCGGGTCTCTCTAGGCAGATGATAGTATATATCCCAATAATTCTTTTTTCCTCCGGAACGACGAATCGCTTTATTGACATTCCCCGGCCCACAGTTATAAGCAGCTATCACCAGAATCCAGTCTTCATAAATAGCATACAGATCGTTCAGATAGCGAACTGCCGCCTGAGTTGCTTTTACCGGATCACGGCGTTCGTCGACATAGGAATTGATTTCAAGCTTATACATTTTCCCTGTGCCGTACATGAATTGCCACAATCCACAGGCCCCCGCCCTGGATAAAGCTTTCGGATTTAAAGCACTCTCGATTACAGGCAAATATTTCAGTTCCAAAGGCATACACTCTGCATCCAACGCTTCTTCGAAAATGGGGAAATAATATTCACTCCGTCCTAACATATTGGCTACCTGCAACCGTTTTTTCACCGTATACAGTTCGATGTACGTACGGACAATATCGTTGAACGACAATGGAACGGCAGATTGTAAAGAATCCAAACGCAACAGATAAACCGAATCGTTACAGGGAACAATATTTTTACAACTCTCTGCTATACAAAGCGAATCGACATAATAAGTACTATCCCGTTTCCCTGTATACCAGCTCGTATAATAATAATCCAATTTCTCCAGAAAAGATTCCGGAATAGAATCCGTTATAATCTGATTTTCAATTACAGTATCTTGCTCTACCGAAGCAACACTATCTTTAGACACCACATTCACCCCGCATACAGCATGATATAGCAGACAGGATACAGCAAAAAACAAAAAACGTATCATCTCGCGTTAAAAATTAAAAGTTAAAGTCAAACCGATACTTCCTCCGCTAACAGGACTATAGGAAGAAGTAGGTTGTAAATTAAAACTCAGATTATCATCTATCTCAAAATCATAAAAATGCGCATACACCGTGGCATCGATAATATTAATGGCATAAATAGCGGCCATCACAATATAGCACAAATCCCGGTTCCGCTTAAAAGAAGTTTTCCGGTTACTCAACGTATTTTTAAACCAGGTTTGTCCCTGGGATGTTTGCAAATAAGGATCGGTCTCCACATCGAAAGCTTTGGGAATTTTATCCCACGCGGGATTTTGCGGATAAGGCGTATCCGGATCTTTGGCTTTCGCATCCAGATACTGCACCCATTCGACATAAGCATCCCGATACTCCTTGAAACGCTTCTGGTTCCAGGCAATACCATAAATATCGGCAGCCATACCCCCGTACAGGATAGGCACTTTCCACCATTGTCCGTTGTATATCTGTCCCGATCCGGGAAGAAGCATAGCCATAATCGTGGCTTTATGAGGAGAATGAGGTTTCCGGACGATCTTCTCAAAAGCTTTAAGCGTATCGTCGGCAGTTACTAGCTGAGTCACCGAATCTTGCGATAAACTCAATGCTTTCACACTAAGTCCTGCCAGAATGGCTACTATCAAACAAACAATTTTTCTCATTCAATCTTATCCAACAACTCGATGATCTTTTCCAGTTCTGCATCAGACTTAAAGCCTATAATAATTTTTCCTTTCCCGCTTTCATTGCGTTTCAGTTCCACCTTGGTATCGAAACGCCGTGACAGATGTTTTTGCAACTCGATATAATCTCCGATCTCGTTACTCTTCTTCGGTTTATCTTCAACGACCGGAGCCTCTGCAGGTTCTTCCACCTGAGGATGTACCAATTCCCGGACGATCTCTTCCACTTTCCGCACCGAGAAATCATACTCCAGAATCTGTTCGAAGATCATCAGCTGGGTATCCGGGTCCTCTACTCCCAATATCGCCCGTGCATGTCCCATGGAAATTTTTTTATCCCGGACAGCCAATTGAATCTGAGCAGGCAATTTCAATAAACGAAGATAATTGGCAATAGTAGCTCTTTTTTTCCCTACTCTCTCACTCAAGCCATCCTGAGTGAGATTGCATTCATCTATCAAACGCTGGTAACTGATGGCAACCTCGATCGCATTCAGATCTTCACGCTGAATATTCTCGATCAAAGCTAATTCCAGCAGACTATCGTCTTCTGTTTTACGAATATAAGCCGGAATAGTCGACAAGCCGGCTAATTTGGAAGCCCGGAATCTTCTTTCTCCGGCAATAATCTCATATTTCCCTTCTTCGACAGCCCTTACGGTAATGGGTTGTACAATTCCTATCGCTTTAATAGAGGCAGCCAACTCACTCAGAGCCTCCTCGTCAAACTCCGTTCTCGGCTGAAAAGGATTGGGACGGATATCGGCAAGATTCAACTCTTGTATGGCCGATACGACAATCTCTCTGGTCACCGGTTCTTCAGCCGCATCAGCAATCAGGGCTCCCAGCCCCCGTCCTAATACATTTTTTTTTGCCATAACTCTATTTCATTTTGATTATAAATTTACGATTCGATATAAAAAAGGGATACGATCGTAAATCGAAAATCTTCCTTCTGTATTTATTTTAATGTAGATCTACTTTTATTCCAAATTTCTTTTAATCAACTCTTGTGCCAACAACATATAGTCTTCAGATCCACGGCTATTTGCATCGTAGAGGATAGCAGGCTGTCCGAATCCGGGAGCTTCTGCCAGTTTCGTATTCCGGTTGATCAATGTCTTGAACACCATATCCTGAAAATTCTTTCTCACCTCTTCAACCACCTGATTCGACAACCTCAACCGGGCATCGTACATCGTCAACACAAATCCCTCGATCTCCAGATCGGTATTCAACCGTTTCTGAATCAGTTTTATCGTACTCAACAATTTTCCAAGTCCTTCCAAAGCAAAATACTCACATTGCACCGGAATAATCACAGAGTCGGCAGCTGTCAGTGAATTTACGGTAATCAGTCCCAAAGAAGGTGAACAGTCGATCAGAATATAATCGTATTTATCCCTCACCGGTGCAAGCACTTTCTTCATGATATTTTCACGGTCCTCCAGATTCATCATATCTACTTCAGCTCCGACCAGGTTAATGTTAGAAGGTAATAAAGCTAAACGGTCGATCTCAGTCTTCAATGTTGCCTTTTCTGCTTCCAGTCCGTCGACCAGACATTCATAGATGGTCGAATCTCCTAATTTTTGCACGTCATATCCCAATCCAGACGAAGCATTTCCCTGTGGATCTGCATCTACCAACAAAATTTTTTGCTCTAAAACTGCCAGACTGGCAGCAAGATTCACTGAAGTTGTTGTTTTTCCGACACCACCTTTTTGATTTGCAATAGCAATGATCTTAGACATAAATTCCCATTTTATGATATTTGTCGTAAAAGTACAATTAAAAAAATTATCTCTTTGATTTTTGAATACCTTTTTAATAACAAAAACGGCTTTTTTACTAACAATTCATTTTTTCAAACTGACAGTCAGAGATATACAAACCGCCTCACTCTCCGGGATAAACTTATCCCGAAAAACAGAAATTATTGCTACTTTTACTCCCGCAAATAGTCGGTACCCTCAATCAGGTATATTTAATCGATAAATCGAGTATTTATGTTATCAGTCATTCAATTTCTACATCCGGTATTTCTATACGGATTACTGTTATTGGTTATACCTGTTCTATTACATTTGTTCAGTTTAAAGCGATATAAAAAAGTCTATTTCAGCAACTTCAACTTTCTGGAAGCTTTACAAAAGCAAAAGAAAAACAGTTCACGTTTAAAAAATTTAGTGTTGTTGTTTCTGCGTCTATTAGCTTTAAGCTGTATCGTCATCGCTTTTGCTACCCCCTATCTCAACCCGGAAGGAAAAGCTTTGCCCGCAACGACCACTCCCCGGATTTTTATCTACGCCGACAATTCTTTCTCGATGACCAATACAGGTTCGCAAGGAAGTCTTTTCGAAGAAGCGAAAAAACATCTTTTCGACATCGTCGATACCTATCCCGCCGGTAGCCGTTTCAGCTTGTTCACCAATGATAAAGTTCTTCCGGTCACATTGGATAAAGAAAAAATGCTCCAGGCTATCGGGAATCTTAAAATCAGCCCGGCCACTAAACCACTTTCTCAAGTCTATAAAGAAGTAAAAGAATCGGGAGAAAACCAGCCGGGTACGCTATTCCTGATTTCTGATTTCCAGAAAAAGAACTGTGATTTCCAACACATCACCACCGACTCAACCCTGGAATCCGTCTTTCTGATGATGAAACCTGAAAACCGAAGTAATCTCTATATCAAAGAAGTGAACTTCGGGCAAGCCTTCCATAAACAAAATCAATCCGAAACAGTATATATCACCCTGGTCAACACTTCAGACAGGGATTTTCACCATATTCCGCTCACCTTGACGATCAACGGAAAAAAGCGCAGCATCATCCAAACCGATCTCGAAGCCCATAGCGAAAAGAAGGTTGAAATCAGTTATCTGAACACAGCAGAAGACTTTTATAAGGGAACGGTAGAAATCTCCGATTTTCCGGTCCTTTTCGACAATACATTTTATTTTGCCTATCCGGTCAGTGAAAATACCGAAATTCTGTATTTATGGCAACAGGAGGAAAATCCCTATTTTGGAAAACTATTTTCGGATTCCAGCCATTTTAGTTTTACCTCCATTCCTGTCAACCAGGCAGTCCGGCAAAACCTTCCCCGCTACAGCCTGATTATCCTGGACGGTCTGACCGACAGTTCTACGGGTCTGGAAAGCATGTGGGAAGACTATCTGATGAACGGAGGCAATCTATTGGTTCTTCCGGCCTCTTCCTCTCCCGAAGTTCAGAATAAATTCTTACAAAAAATACAAGCTCCCCGCTACGACAAACGGGATACCAATACCGTAATCGCTCATATCGAAACCCAGGCAGCCTTATTCCGGGATGCATTCGAACAACCGGATATTAAAACAATACTCCCTCAAATCCGTCAGTATTACCGGCTTATTTTACCCGCCCATACCGAAATCTTATTATCGGATAAACACTCGGCACCTCTATTGGTATCCCGGCATTACGGCAAAGGAAATCTTTACCTTTCTGCTTTCAACTTTCTGCCCACCGACAGTGATCTGGTATTTCATCCTTTGTTCGTACCACTTTTGGTCAACATGGCTTTTCAGGTCAATACCGGTCTTCATACCTCCTACTTTCTGAATACCACCGCTCCCGTACTTCTGAATACCCGAACGATCCAGACCAACCAACCCCTGCAAATCCGGAACGAAAACCACACCTTTGAATTTATCCCTGAGGTGCGGAAAAATTTCAGTGGCGACCTGCAACTCACCAACGCAACGACCATACAAGAAGCAGGATTATTCGAAGTATACCAGGAAGACCGTCTGGTCGATGTACTGGCCTGGAACTACGACCGTACCGAATCACAAATGGAATTTTGTAAGGAACAGGAACTAAGCCAATATTTTCCCCGAAGCAAGGTGCCAGATATTAAAACAACCTGCTTCGATCACAATAGCGAATTAGTAAAAGAGATTGTTTTACAAGATAATAACAAATACCTCACCGGCTGGTTTATCCTGATCGCTGTATCGGCTTTATTGCTGGAGCAGCTGGTGTGGCGAAAAAAACTGAACTGATGAAGCCCGAAACCCATGCCACTCCGACGGCACAAGACATCATAGCCGAATTAAATGCCCTCGGTAATCCGGATAAAGCCGCACACCTTTCCCGTTTTTTCAAAACCGGGAAAGGTCAATACGGAGAAGGAGATCTTTTCCTGGGAATCACCGTTCCCGAACAAAGAAGCATAGCACTGAAATACCGTAAAGCAACACCTCCGGTCTTAGCCGAGTTGATCTCTTCTCCCTACCATGAAATCCGGCTAACCGGCTTGCTTATCCTGGTAGACCAATTTACTAAAAACAAAGACGAAGCTTTCCGGCAAACCTGCGTCGATTTCTACCTTTCACAAACCCGAAACATCAATAATTGGGATTTGGTAGACCTCACCTGCTACAAGCTTTTGGGAGTATGGTTGACAGATAAAGACCGCGGGATATTGTATGTTTTAGCCCACTCGTCCAATATGTGGGAACAGCGGATAGCTATAGTCAGCTGTATGCATTTTGTCCGGCAAGGAGATTTCCGGGACTGTCTGGCTATTTCGGACCTGCTTCTGAACCACTCCCACGATCTGATCCACAAAGCCGTCGGCTGGTTGCTCCGTGAAACCGGCAAAAAAGACCGTCAGGTATTGAAAGACTTTTTATCTTCCCGTTCCAGCCGGATGCCCCGCACCATGCTCCGCTATGCCATCGAGCACTTTCCGGAAGAAGAACGGAAAAAATACCTGAGTAGTCATTAATTTCTTATCTTTGTCCCGCATTACACATAAAATTATGATCAGTTATTTACAAGTAGATAATCTCAGCAAACGGTTCGGCGAGCAACTGTTATTCGAAAATATATCTTTCGGGATCGGTAAAGGACAAAAAGTAGCCTTGATCGCCAAAAACGGAATGGGTAAATCCACGCTTTTGCGGATTATTGCCGGAAAAGATACCTCGGAGAGCGGGACGGTAATTTTCAGAAACGATATCACAGTGGGTATCCTGGACCAGGATCCGGCTTTAGATCCCGAAAATTCTGTATTCGAAGAAGTATTCCACTCGGATTCTCCTGTGTTGAAGCTGATTAAAGCTTATGAAGAAGCAGTTGCGCACAACCATACCGAAGCTTTAGAAAAACTGATTCCCGAAATGGATATCCATTCGGCCTGGGATTACGACACAACGATCAAGCAAATCCTCTCGGAACTGAAAATCGATACTTATGACAAAAAAATCGGCCAGCTTTCGGGAGGACAGAAAAAAAGAGTCGGCCTGGCCAAAGTATTGATCAGTAATCCGGATTTCTTAATCCTGGACGAACCGACCAACCACCTGGACATCGAAATGACCGAATGGCTCGAGGAATACCTGGGTAAATCGAATGCCACCCTGTTGATGGTCACTCACGACCGGTATTTTCTGGACCGGGTATGCAATCAGATTATCGAAATCGACGAATTCGGTCTGTTTTCTTATTCGGGTAACTATGCTTACTACCTGGAAAAAAGAGAGGAACGGATCGAAAACCGCAATGCCGCCATCGACAAGGCCCGTAACCTGTTACGTACCGAACAGGAATGGATGCGCCGGATGCCTCAGGCCCGTAGTCATAAAGCACAATACCGGATAGACAACTTTTACAAACTCAAAGAAACAGCCTCTCAGAATACGACAGAGAAAAAATTGGAACTGGACATCCAGGGTAAACGACTGGGTAAAAAAATCCTGGAACTCGACCATGTATCTAAAAGCTTCGACGGGCATTGTATACTCCGCGATTTCTCTTATAAATTCGTCAGGGGAGAAAAAATCGGTATTGTCGGGAAAAACGGAGTGGGCAAATCTACGTTCCTGAATATTATTACCCAAAATCTGCAACCGGACAGCGGATCGATTTCGATCGGTGAAACCGTGGTTTACGGCTACTACAAACAATCCGGTATCGCTTTCAATGAAACGGACCGGGTGATCGATATCGTAAAAAACATTGCCGAACGCATCGATCTGGGCAACGGGCGAATTATGTCCGCTTCTCAATTCCTGGAATATTTCATGTTCACCGACAAACAGCAATATTCCCTGGTCGAAAAGTTGAGCGGAGGGGAAAGAAGACGATTGTATTTGCTTACCGTATTGATGGGCAATCCGAATTTCCTGATCCTGGACGAGCCAACCAATGATCTGGATATCATCACGTTGAATGTACTGGAAGAGTATCTGAAAGGCTTCAAAGGTTGTCTGTTGATCGTATCCCACGACCGTTTTTTCACCGATAAAGTGGTCGACCGGATTTTTGCTTTCGAAGGGAACGGAATCGTTAAAGATTTCCCCGGTAATTATACCGTTTATAAGAATAAAAAAGAAGAAGAAAAAGAACAACTGGAGAAAATTGAAAAAGAAAAGAAAAAAACAGAGCAGCCCCAATCCACTCCGAATAATTCTGTAGAGAAAAAACGCAAACTGAGCTTTAAAGAACGCCAGGAAATGCAACAGCTCGAAACAGACATGGAACAATTGAACACAGAGAAAACAATCATCGAAACCGCATTAAATTCCGGAAGCCTGTCCCCCGAAGAACTAGTAGCGCAATCCAACCGTATTGCTGAAATAATCGCTATCTTAGACGAAAAAGAAATGAGATGGTTAGAGCTCAGTGAAATCTGATCATCCGGCTTATAGCTTTTTACCTTATTCATATTATGATCCAGGAAACGATTAAAAATTTTCTTCAACAACATCACATCTCCCGGGATGCAGGATTTATATTGGCCGTCAGCGGCGGAGCTGACTCCATATGCATGTTACATGCATTCAAATACCTGAATCTGAAGATGTTGGTTTTGCATTGCAATTTTTCGTTAAGGGGTAAAGAATCGGACATGGACGAACAATTTGTCAAACGTTTCTGTGATAGTTACGGCATCGCTCACAGCGTCAAAAAATTCGATACCCTGAAGTATGCCCGCGAAAACGGACTTAGTGTAGAAATGGCAGCCCGCGAACTCCGTTACACCTGGTTTCGGGAAATGAAAGAAAAGAAAAAGATGGATTACATTGTCGTCGCCCATCATGCCGACGATGTTGCCGAAACCGTTTTGATCAATCTCTGCCGGGGAACAGGTATAAAAGGGCTAACCGGTATAAAATCCATCAACGGAGACATCCTTCGTCCTCTGCTCCCATGTTCGCGGACAGATATACTGAAATACATAGAAGACCACCAATTGGGGTTTCGGACCGATTCCACCAATAATTCACTGGATTATGTGCGTAATAAAATACGCCACCAGATCATCCCGGTCCTCAAAGAAATCAATCCTTCGTTTCTGGATACCATGACCGAAAATTGCGAAACCCTGAAAGAAACAGAAGAAATCTTTCAATACGGCATTCATCGGTTTCAGGAAGAAATTCTGGATTGCGAGGAAGACGAATTATTGATTCATATTTCCAAAACGCTGGCCACACCCGCCCCTTATACTTTTTTATATGAAACCTTGAAACCTTTCGGTTTTAACAAAGTCCAGATCCGTGACATTCTGAATACGCATACAGCTATCCCCGGCAAACAATTCATCGCCGGCCATCATACCCTGGAAAGAGGCAGAATATTCTGGCGGCTTTACGACAACAGCAAATGCAGCCGGACAATCGTTTCAATTCCAACAACAGGTATTTATACGATCGGAAAACTAAAAGTCGAATTTACGCTCTTCCCCCGTACAGAAGAGTTTGTGATTCCACAGCAACCCGATATCGCTTGTCTGGATGCCGACAAACTCCAATTTCCCCTGCTTATCCGTAATTGGCAAGCCGGAGACTATTTTTGTCCGATCGGGATGAAAAAAAGCAAGAAAAAACTCAGTGATTTTTTCAGAGATCAAAAATTCAGCAGCAAGCAAAAACAGGAATGTTTATTATTGCTTTCGGATGAAAAAATAGCCTGGATTATCGGAAATCGCCCGGACGACCGATTCAAAATCACCTCATTTACCAGTAATATATTACAAATCAGCATTTTATAACAAAATATAAAATTTGATCATAAAATAAAAAGAGGCTTCACAGCCTCTTTTTAAACACACTAACAATAAATTTACTACACTTATAAAGCAATATAATTTCTATATCTCGCGACAAAGATAGGTATTTAAAACGTTTGCACAAATTTTTTCAAAGAAAAAATCAAAAAAAACTTACATTTTTATTTTTTCTCCCTCCATTTTGTAATAATTCCTTGTCTACAAGCGAGATGTTCGAATAAGATTCAGCCGCTCTGAATAATCTTTCCTACTAATTTTTGGGATTCAAAATTTTATTATACATTTGCACACGTTAAAGTTTTTAGGTAATCCATCGAAACGACAGGTTTGTTTGTTCCATCAATTTTTAGGAACCTATTAAAACGAAGTGCATAAATAATAATTCTGAATCTTGGAAGCATGATTAGATAGCAACTTAAGATTATTATTATGAAAATGAAAAAAGTAATTATCGGTTTTATTTTCAGTTTATTTTTGCTGAGCCTTTTATCTTCATGCGCTATCGATCGTAAATGTCCGGCTTATAGTCGGCTGACAGATAGTGCTTTTTTTTATCCATCCTAACGCAAACGTTTGAGTAAATAAAAAACGGACTGTTTTACAGTCCGTAGAGCTCGTATTTTGATTTTTTTACACTAAATAAATAACCAATTTTAAACTAAAAGAAAAAAATGACAAAAATTAAAGTGGGTATCAATGGATTTGGCCGTATCGGCCGTTTGGTATTCCGCGCAGCAATGACCAGAAACGATATTGAAATCGTGGCAATCAACGATCCGAGCGAATTGGATTATTTGGTATATACACTGAAATACGACACCGTACACGGGCGTTTCAACGGAACGATCGAGATCAAAGACGGTGAATTGTATGTCGATGGACGCCACATTCTCGTAACTTCCAGCCGCGAACCGGAAGGTTTGAAGTGGGGAGAAGCCGGAGTAGATTATGTCGTCGAAGCAACAGGTCACTACCTTACCCGTGAAAAAGCGGAAGCTCACCTTCGTGCCGGTGCAAAACGTGTCGTTATGTCGGCACCCGCTAAAGACGATACACCTTTGTTCGTTATGGGGGTAAACCATCAAACTTACGACGGCAACGCAATCGTTTCCAGTGCTTCCTGTACAACCAATTGTCTGGCCCCATTGACCAAGGTCATCCATGAACATTTCGGTATCGTAGAAGGATTGATGACTACCGTACATGCTACGACAGCCAGTCAGCGTACGGTCGATGCTCACTCGAAAAAAGATTGGCGGTTAGGACGTGCCTCAGCCGGCAACATAATCCCTTCCACAACGGGAGCAGCAAAAGCTGTCGGCAAAATCATCCCTGAATTGAACGGCAAACTGACAGGTATGTCTTTCCGCATCCCGACATTGGATATATCTGTCGTAGATGTGACCTTCCGTTTAGCCCAAGAGACGACCTATGAGGAGATCAAAGCGGCAGTAAGAGAGGCCTCCGAAGGAGAACTGAAAGGAATTTTAGGTTATACAGAAGAAGAAGTCGTTTCTTCCGATTTCATAGGAGATGCCCGAACCTGTATATTCGATGCAAAAGCAGGGATCGCCCTTAATAATAAATTTGTAAAACTGATTGCCTGGTATGACAATGAGTGGGGATATTCCAATAAAATGTTAGACCTGATCGCACATATGGCCACTGTAAAAGAAATCAAAAAGGTGAAACATTTGACTTACTGCAATTAGTATTCCTTTCAAATCCTGATTAGCGCCACACTGATCGGCCCAGCTGAGATTCCTGTCCCCATTCATCGGTCAGAACCGAAAGTTCGCCAATCAGAGTTCACAACGAACTCGCTAATCAGGTATTCTGTCCCAACATTACACTTATTCGTAAATCCTTTCAGGATAATGCGTTTCCAACTGAAAATTGAAATCGTTTGAGTTGTTTTTTTCATTTTTTTTCGATATTTACTGAACCATATCAGGAATTTTTTCCGTACTTTTGAAAGGAAATGATAATTTTATAACACTTAAAAACAATAAAAATGGCAAAGATTAAAGTTGGTATCAACGGATTCGGTCGTATCGGCCGTTTGGTTTTCCGCGCAGCTATGACTCGTAACGATATCGAAATCGTAGGAATCAATGACCTGATCGATGTAGACTACATGGTATACATGCTGAAATATGACACGATGCATGGTCGTTTCAACGGAACTGCAGAAGCAAAAGACGGTAAATTGGTTGTCAATGGTCAGGCTATCCGTGTAACTGCTGAAAAAGATCCTGCAAACCTGAAATGGGATGAAGTAGGCGCTGAGTATGTGGTTGAATCAACCGGTCTTTTCCTGACAAAAGAAAAAGCTGAAGCTCACATCAAAGCTGGTGCAAAACGGGTAGTGATGTCTGCACCTTCCAAAGACGATACCCCGATGTTCGTTATGGGTGTCAACAACAAGAAATATGCCGGCGAAACGATCGTTTCAAACGCTTCTTGTACAACCAACTGTCTGGCTCCGCTGACCAAAGTAATCAACGATAAATTCGGTGTTATCGAAGGTTTGATGACCACAGTACACTCAACTACCGCTACTCAGAAAACTGTCGACGGTCCTTCCATGAAAGACTGGAGAGGTGGCCGTGCTGCTGCAGGTAATATTATCCCTTCTTCTACCGGTGCTGCTAAAGCTGTAGGTAAAGTTATTCCCGAACTGAACGGAAAATTGACCGGTATGTCATTCCGTGTTCCGACTCTGGACGTTTCTGTAGTAGACGTGACTTTCCGTTTAGCTAAAGAAGCTTCTTACGATGAAATCAAAGCTGCTATCAAAGAAGCTTCAGAAGGCGAAATGAAAGGTATCCTGGGATACACTGACGAAGATGTCGTTTCTTCTGATTTCTTAGGAGATGCCCGTACTTCTATCTTCGATGCAAAAGCAGGTATTGCTTTGAACAAGAGCTTTGTGAAACTCGTTTCCTGGTATGACAACGAATGGGGGTATTCAAACAAAGTATTGGAATTGATCGCTCATATGGCAACTGTGAAATAATCAGTTTTACTGAAACTAAAAAGCGTCTCGGAAAACGGGACGCTTTTTTATTTTCTCAAAGGAAGTAAAAAACGAAATACCCCTCCCTGGTCTTCCGATAAAAGCGGAGGCAATATTTTCAACTTGCTGAAACAGAAAAAAAGGTTTAAGATGAAGAGTTATTCTTCCATCTAAACCTTTTTCCACAATTGGGACGAATAAATAATAATCTAAAGTTTCGCAAAAAAAGTGACCAGAAAAGGCACACTGAAATCCACTACAAACCCATGGAATATCGCAATAATCACATACTCTTTACCTGAAAATCGGGTAATAACCGGCAAGGTAGTATCCATCGTAGTAGCACCACCGGAACAGATCGGAGCCAATTTTCCGAAGCAACGGACCAGAACAGCAGCTCCCAACAAAGTAATGATCTCACGTATAATATTAGTAGTCAAAGCGATTGTGCCCAATTCCGCCCCTCTATATTCTGTGATAAAAATACTCGACAAGGAATAATAACCGAAACCCGAACCGATAGCCAGACAATCCGTTAAACGGATATCGGTCAAAAGAAAGCTAACCCCTATACTTCCTGCCAACGTGCCGACAATCGTCGCCAAAGGCACCAGTACAATCCGTAGCTGCTGACCTTTCAACGCCGCCCAGGCTTTCCGGTCACTCCCTATACTTATACCCACCAGGAACATCAACCCGTATAAAACATACATACTAAAATCCTGCTGAAGCAATTCCTGAGGCAGAACGCCCCAGCGGGCCAGAATCACTCCAGCCACAAAAAAAGCAACAATAATCAAACTTCCTTTCATTTATTCTGAATCAAAATAACGACTTAGAAATACTCAGGAAACAGAAGACTCGTCTCTCCTCATGAAAAAAAAGCGATATACCACCCAAGCCAGGATCACACTTCCCGATACTCCTCCCAGGGCCAGGATCAAACCTTTCAAACCGATCGTATCCAGATTATTCATAATCTCTCCGTTCGTACCGACAGCAATACCTAATAAGAATAACAATAACCAAATGGCCAGCATAATCCATTTTTGTACCCACCGGAGCTGATAATTTTTCAATAAATACCCGGTGAATACGCCCAGCAACATAATTCCGACAATCTTCAACATAATCCTTTTCTTATAAAACTATCTTTTCATTCGGTTTATAAACTTTACAAACTTTTTCAAATACGTTTCGGGCTACAAAGTTAATACAGAAATTTTCAGTTCCAGCTGTATTCCGGTTTTGTCTCTCTCTTTTTTCCGCTATTTTGCAGGGCAGTGCTGTGGGGAGATAAAGTATATTGATTATTTTTGCCAGTCGTTTTATAGCTTTAAAATCATGAATCATTCTGTTCGAAGTCTTTTACCCTCTTTACTACTGATAGGGATCTATTTCATAGCCGATGAATTTTTCGGAACAGTTACCGGAGTATGGGTCGCCTTTCTTTTAGGAGGAGCCGAGTTTATCTATACCCGAATCCGGGAAAAAGTATATGACAAAATGATCCTCCTCACTACTTTGTTTTTTTGTATCCCGGGTCTGATTTCCATTTGGGCAAACGGTTCGGTACTTTCACAGCTACAACCGGCTATTATTGAAACGGCTTTATGTTTATTGCTAGGATTTTTCGCCTTCTCACATACCGACTTTACCCATACTCTACCTGCCGGTTACCGCAAAAATATCCACCTTTCGGGACCACAACTTCAAAGTATGCGAAAAATGTTGCGGATACTTTTTATCCTCGTCGCCCTACATACCCTACTTGCCTATACAGCCATTCTATTTTTGCCGGAGGACACGGCAAAATTCATCACTACCCCACTCTTATACATTATTTTAGGTACTTATTTTGTCGTATTTTTTATCTATAACCGTCTTTTATTGAGAAAAATGAAAAAAGAAGAATGGTTGCCTATCGTCGACGAGAAAGGAGAAGTTACCGGCCAGGCCCCCCGCAGCATTTGTCATTCGGGATCCAAACTACTCCATCCCGTCGTACATTTACACATTACCAACGATCGCCACGAACTATTCCTGCAAAAAAGAAGTATGAAAAAAGACCTTCTGCCCGGTATGTGGGATACTGCAGTAGGCGGACATATCGGCGTAAATGAGAAAGTCGAAGATGCACTTAAACGGGAGGCTTCCGAAGAATTGGGCATCACAGACTTCGAGGCCCGTTTTCTGGGTAACTACGTTTGGGAAAGTCCCCGCGAACGGGAACTGGTTTTTTCTTTTTTATGTACCCGTTACAACCATATCCACATCGATAACGATGAAGTGGACGAAGGGCGTTTTTGGACTCTGCAAGAATTGGCAGAGGGCATGGAGAAAAATAAGCTGACTCCCAACCTGGTCCACGAATACCGACTATTACTCAAACCCTTGTTTAACCGGTCATAAAATCGACCGTATTATTCTGCGCCCCGGTGGTCCCGATAGCACCGAAAACAGCCGAATAATTCCGTCAAGTCTATATTTAACTATTTTCGATTTGTTTTCTCACCAAGAAGTTCTTTCTTTGTGACACTATGGATGAATCTGTTTTGGATAAGTTAAAGATATTGGCAGAATCTGCCAAATACGATGTATCCTGTGCCTCCAGCGGTACGTCCCGGGGACATAAAGCCGGGGCGATAGGTAGTGCTGCAGGCTGGGGGATTTGTCACAGCTTTGCCGAAGACGGACGTTGTATTTCTTTGTTGAAGATCATGCTGACCAACTATTGCAGGTACGACTGTGCCTACTGCATCAATCGCAGGAGCAACGATATCCCGCGGGCAACACTCTCGGTAACCGAATTGGTCAATCTCACCATTGAATTTTACCGCAGGAATTACATCGAAGGCTTATTCCTGAGTTCAGGAGTCGTCCGCAACCCGGATTATACCATGGAACGCCTGGTACGAATCGTCAAGGATCTACGAACCATCCACCGTTTCAACGGATATATTCATTTAAAAGGAATTCCGGGAGCCAGTCCGGAACTTATCCACGAAGCCGGATTATATGCCGACCGGATGAGTGTCAACATCGAAATACCCAACGAAAAAAGCTTACAGACATTAGCTCCCGAAAAGGATTTCCAAAGCGTATTCACACCGATGCGTCACATCCAGCAAGGCGTATTGGAAAGTGCCGAAGAGCGGAAAAAATACCGGTCGGCTCCCCGTTTTGCCCCTGCGGGACAAAGTACCCAGATGATTATAGGAGCTACTCCGGATTCCGACAAAGATATCCTCCGGTTATCTTCTGCCCTTTATCAGCGACCGACCATGAAAAGGGTATACTATTCGGGATTTGTACCCGTCAATGCTTACGACAACCGTTTACCCCAATTGAAACAACCGCCGCTGGTACGGGAAAACCGACTGTATCAAGCCGATTGGTTATTGCGTTTTTATCAGTTCAAAGTGGATGAAATTGTCGACGACTCTTATCCTGACCTGGACCTTGAAATCGATCCGAAACTGGCCTGGGCACTACGCCATCCTGAAAAATTCCCCGTAGACATCAACCGGGCAGATTATGAGTTATTGCTCCGTATTCCCGGTTTAGGAGTAAAATCGGCGAAAATGATCATTGTCTCCCGTCGCTACGGTAAAATCAATGGTTCGCAATTGAAAAAAATGGGGGTCGTTTTGAAGAAAGCACAATATTTCATTACCTGTAATGAACTTCCCCTACAGACGGTTCAGGAACTCCGGCCCGAGCGGGTACGCCAGTTACTCATTCCACACAAAGGCAAACAGGAAGATCCCCGTCAGCTAAAGATTATCTTCGAATAAAACCGAAAAGCCGATGATTGTCTACCAATATGATAAAAGCTTCGACGGACTACTCACCTGTATATTCGAGGCTTATGACCGAAAAATGTTTCCGGATATACTACAGGCCGAAGGAGTTCCCCTTCCTTTATTCCACGAAGAGGTAATTCGGATTATTACCGATGAACGCAAATCCTCCCGGGTATGGAAAGGTCTTGAAAAGAGACTCTCTCCGGCCGGCCTATCCGTTATCACCTCTTGCTGGTTGTCCGAACTTCCGGATACCGACCGCTTACTATTCCGTTATATCCGCAAAGCTATCGACGCTCTCCGCCCGATCGAAATCAACTTCGGAGATCCCGATGTACTCGAAGCCACTCAGATCGCTAAGAAAGTGGGGAACGAACGTCTACGGGTTGTCCAATTCACCCGTTTTCAAAAAACCATCGACGGAACTTATTTTGCCGCCCTCGAACCGATATACAATGTACTGCCTTTGGTTATCGGTCACTTTCAAAACCGATTCGCCGACCAATGCTGGTTGCTGTATGATATCAAACGGGAATACGGTTATTATTACAATCGGCAAAAAGTCGATGAAGTCCGTTTCGAAACCAAAGGAACCCATCTTTTGACCGGCAAACTGGATCAGCAACTGATGGCAGAAGATGAACAACTTTTTCAGCAACTCTGGCGAACCTACTTTAAAACCATCGCCATCAAAGAACGTATCAATCCGAAACTGCACCGCCAAAACCTCCCCGTCCGTTTCTGGAAATACCTCACAGAAAAATAATTCATTCTCCCCTTTTATTATTATGACCGGATAATTACCACTACTCAAATTTAATTTTCACTTATAGTAAATAATTTTTGTGCACCGATCCTGCAAAAAATATAAAATTATTTTGTATTCCCCAAAAAAAGTATTTACTTTGCACTATGAATTCTGAAGCAAACTGCAAAAAATGAAATAGTTGCAAATAAAGAAAACGAACGTTTAATTTGTGTAATCATATAACCATCCCGGGAAGGGGTGGTTTTTTTATTTGCATATAAGGTAATTTTTTGATTCTCAAACGCTAACACATAATTCATCATAATTTATTTTTTTATAAAAATCATCCAATAAAAAACGTTCGCTTTTGTTGGATATCTATAAACTTTTCAATATAGAAATCAGATCTGATTTACATGGGAATTTTCCTATTTTATGTCATTGATATGTTAATCTTATATTTATACAAACCAATAAAAAACTGATTGTACATAGCTAATAAAAAATTAAATAGACAAACAATTAACTTTTAGAAACTAATCACTTTTAAATTTATTTCAGATGAGACAAACAACAAAATTTTATGCAGTTTTATTGTGCGCAGCGTTGGGCTTCTCTACATCAATTCAGTCTTGTAAAGACTATGATGATGATATTGACAGCCTGAATGAACGAATCGATGCTGTAAACAAAAGCCTTGAGGATCTGAAAAAAGATTTCGGAGCTCTTGCTTTTGTCAAAGATGTGAAATGGGACGAATCAACCCGCACACTGACCATCACACCGGCAACCGGTAATCCTGTGACTTATACCATAGCTGATGCCGATACTAAGGATGGAAACACCCAATATACTTTGGAAACAAAAGCAGAGGGTAAAACTGTTACCATTACTTTAAAAAACGATAAAGGCGAAGTTATTTCTGCACCGACAATCACAATGCCTGACACGCCGGCTGAATTTGATGGAACAAAATTGACTATTGGAGAAAAGGGAGCTATTTTATATGATGGCGAACCGACTGGAGCAACTTTACCTCAAGTTACCATTCCGGGAATGACTATCACAGAAATCAAAGATGCTGCCGGTACAGTCATCGGTTACACCATCAAATATGGCGATAACGAACCGGTTAACTTAAAATTGATTTCTGAAAAACTGCAAGGTTTGGTATTCATACCTGACTTTTACTATCAGGGAATTGAAGCTATGGCTGCCAATACTTTCTACTACAAGGCTCTGACATTGCCTACTGTTAACGCAAACGACGACTTTTCTACTGATAAAGCCACAGAAGGAAAAACTTTCTCTTTAACCCCGAATTTAGTTGCAAATTACCACCTGAATCCTTCAAATGCTGCTGTCAGCGATCTGAAAAAAGAGAACATGTTCTTCATCGCTGAAGATAAAGCATATACTAAAGCTGGTGCACACAATGTTGAGGTTACTGACTTCAAAGTAAATAAGGGTGTATTGACAGTTCAGGCCGGCTTGAACAAAGGTATGCTGAAAGACATTGAAAAAGACGGTGAAGTTACAGTTTTGGCTCTGCAAGTAGGTACCAAGAATGCAGAAGGTGACACCCTGATTACTTCCGACTATGCCGCTGTTAAAGCAAGGGAAGTGAAAAATATTGTTTTGGCCGATGCAGCAAAAGGATATCAAGCTACAGAGGTACATTTTGTAACTACAGCTGCCGAAGCTATTGCCAATGACCCGCAATTCACTATCCTTTGGGATAATGCTAAGGGAATCGACGTAGCTGAATTGGTAGCGACACATGCAGATGATGCTGACAGCAAGCATATTAGTCTTGATGAAAAGGCTTCAACCGATAAAATCAAAGCCTACGGATTCAAGTACAAGTATGAATTGATTGGATACCTTGCAGGTGACAATAAGACTTCTCAGAGTGCTCATGCAGCAATGAACGGTTCTATTTTACGTGCACAAACAACACAAAACGGTTTACAACAGGCTTTCGGTGCTGAGCAGAATCGTTCAACCATCGGTCGTATGCCGTTGGTACGTATAAGCTTGATTGATACTGCTGCAAACAACGTAGTAGCTGTAGCTTACATCAAATTCAAAATCACAGACAAAGAAGAAGTTGCTCCAGTCGATGAGGTATTACATGTAGCAAACTTTACTTTCAACGACAAGTACACAGTTGGCTGTACTCCTGCTTCTTACAACTTCCCGTTGAATTGGGCTAAAGTAGAGGAAGGTATCTACACCGCATTGAATATGTCTAAAGAAGAGTTCGAAGGTGAATTCAAATTGGAATTCTATACCGATCCGAATCTGGAACAATTCACTAACACAACCATCAACGCACAGAAAGTTACGACGAGATTGGGCATTGCCTCCAGAAAACAGGATAATACTGGTGGCGAAATGACCGACGTACTGGCATGGGAGGTATCTCAGGCAGAAGCTTACAATATATTCTCTGCAGGTGCAACAGAAGCTAAAATCATCGTTCGTTTCGTAAGAGAAAATGCCAATAATACGAAACACTATGTATATGTAACCTTGACCTGGAAACCGGCCGAATTGAATGTAGAGCCTACAGGAGCCATTTTAGACGATGCGAACACTAAATTCACAAGTGCTTGGTTTGCAGAAGATAAAGGAACTCCTGGATTCTATGAAGTTCACTTCAATGTTGAGGTTCCTAAGACTGATGCAACTTGCAAATTCGAAAAGAATATTCTTGACGTATTTGTTGGACAAAAAGTACTGATTAGCGATGTTGATAAAACGACATATCCTTCATTCACAGCTGATAAGTTAGTTAAAGAATTTGTATTCGTTACTCCTGACGAAACTATAGTATCCGGTTCTGATGATAATAGCTACAAATTAAGCGTAAGTACAGACGGCCTGACATTGAATGCAACCCTGTTGGATCAGAATGGTAAGGAAACTGCAACTAAAGATGCTGTAGCTGTATTGTCGACTACTACAGATGCAGATGCTACTAACAACTTTGTAACTTACCAAGATAATGACATTGCAAAAGCAGTATTGAACTATGCCGGACACTTAGCCCTAGGTAAAAATGAAACTCTGACTGCAAAAGTACAGGTAAATGTAGTTAACGGTTGTGACCAGAAGTTGGATGTTGCCAACAATACATTCGATGTGAAGTTCTTGCGTCCAATCTCTATCGAGGCTACCGATGGTTCTTTGGAAGATGCTAAAGACAATGGTTCTGATCTTGCTTTGAAGGACGCTATGCAGTTTGTAGATTGGAGAGGATTTGAATTTGTTCCTGATAACATGAACTATTTCGAATACTATGGTGTTGAAACAATCGCTATCAATGTTGATGACATCATGTTAGGCGGTAAGAAACTGAAAGACGTGTATCCTGCTGCACGGGTTGATTATTCCGAAACGACAACGGATAAGATCGCAAGTGGAGATTTCGGTACAATCACCTGGCATAACAACAGTACAGCATTGTCTGCAGATATCACCATCGAGTTACCGGTAGAGGTTACTTACAAATGGGGTACTTTCAAAGTTCCTGTTCCTGTTGTGGTTAAGAAAACCATTGGTCAATAAGATATTGAAGCGGATATATCATTGACAGAGGGGGCGTGAATGCGCCCCCCTTTTTTATCAAATACGATTTTACACATGAGAATACTAGGATTGTTATTGTTGCTTGCAATGGGTCTTGCCGCTTGCCGCGATAAGGGCCCGAAGACAGAGGTTGTCTATGCTACCGACCCCAATGTCATGAAGGTAGGATCAAAGGATTCTGCAGCTGTCAAAACCCTCGTCACCATGTTTATGGATCGAATGAAGTCTGGGCATCCGGATTCGGCACTGATGCTGCTGCGCACGGCAAAACCGGATTGCGAACCACAAGGTTTGAACCGGGAGGGGTTTATAGAGTTCATGAAAACATACAGACAATTCCCGGTGGCAAATTATACGTTGGAATATATTAAATTTAAGAATCCCAACAATAATGAAATAAAATGCAGGATATTAACATCAGACAACACAAAGCTAAACTGGTATTTTAAACCTGTTCGCTACCTTGGTCGTTGGAGTCTTTGCCTTAAAGACAAAGTAGACGATCCGTTGGAGTGAAAATGAATTAATCACAAAATCCATTATCATGAATATGAAACAAACAATTTTAGCCGCCTTGCTTTTAGCAAGCACCACTTCTCTTTTCGCCCAAAAGGAGACAGAGAAAATTGAGTTCCGCCCGCATTGGTATATGCAGGTTCAGGGAGGTATCGGTCATACGATCGGAGAAGGTAAGTTTTCCGACCTGGTGTCGCCGGCAGCAGCCCTGTCGGCAGGCTACCGTTTTACGCCCGTGTGGGGATTGCGCGGAGGATTCAGCGGATGGCAGGGGAAAGGCTGTTGGGTGAATCCCCGACAGGAGTATAAGTTCAATTATGCACAGCTGAACGCAGAGGCCACTTTCGACATCGCCAACTGCCTCGGAGGATTCAATCACAAGCGTTTCTTCAACCCTTATCTGTTTGCAGGTATCGGGGTCAACATGGCTTTCAACAATGACGACGCTGTTGCCCTCAATGAGGCTGGAAACAAACTGCAATATCTATGGGACGACACCAAGGCTTTCGTGGCAGGCCGTCTGGGAGTAGGGATGAATTTCAGAATTTGTGATGCCGTAGCGTTTAACCTCGAAGGGAATGCCAATACCCTATCCGACCATTTCAACTCGAAGAAAGCAGGAAATGCCGACTGGCAATTCAACATTCTTGCCGGCGTGAGCATCCGCTTCGGCAAGGGATATACCAGGAAAACACAAAAGGCTGCCCCGACTTCTATCCCACCCCGGAACGTACCGAAAGAAGAGCCGAAAGAGGACCCGAAACCGGTTGTCGTGCCTGAAAAAAAGACAGAAAAACTTCAGCCGATACAGGTAAATGTGTTCTTCAAAATCAATTCAGCTGTGATCCGCCCGGAGGAAGCCGGCAAAGTGGATGAACTTGCCGCTTATCTGCAAAAAAATCCGGCAGCGCAAGTTACCCTGACAGGATATGCCGATGTGCAGACCGGCAATCACCGTCTCAACAAGACGCTTTCCGCCAGACGTGCACAGGCCGTAGCCGATGCACTCACGGCAAAAGGCATTGCCGTCGACCGCATCACCGCCGACTTCCAAGGCGATACCGTCCAGCCATTCGCCACTCCGGAAGAAAACCGGGTCACCATCTGCATCACAGCAGACGCTCCGGGCATGTAACGACAAAGACATCCCCTAAAAGAAAATTGCCCTCTGAAAGCCGTTCAAAACTTTCAAAGGGCATTTCCTAACTTCGTCATCCAGAATCAGCAAAACAATGCCTTTTCCGTAAACTCCCCGACTTTCAGGTATTTCCGATAGATTTCCTCATACAGCTTCGCATTGGCAGCATTGGGAGTATATTCCATAGCAAACCCGGAGCTCATGGCCTTCTGAGCATCTTCAACACGGTTATATACCCCGGCCGCGGTAGCCGCAAACATAGCAGCTCCCAGGGCACAGGCCTGATCAGTCTTACAGACTTTGATCGGCATATTCAAAACATCACTCAGCGTCTGCATAACAAACGGAGATTTCAAAGCAATTCCTCCGATTCCGATCACGCTATCGATCTGAACCCCCTCATTCCGGAAACGATCGACGATCGCCTTCGAACCGAAAGCGGTAGCCTCTACCAAAGCCCGGAAAATACGGGGAGCGGTACTTCCCAAAGTCAATCCGGTAATCGTTCCCTTCAACAACTGATTGGCATCCGGGGTGCGCCGTCCGTTCATCCAATCGGTAGCAATAACCGTACTTTCTTCCGCCGGTATCTTTTCAGCCTCGGCCGTCAAAGCAGGAATAATCCGGTTGCAAGCTTCTGCCACAAGCCGCTCTTTCATCTCCTCATCCAGCAAATCGCTCTTTCCGACTATCTCTTTCAACGGGAATTCCAACACCCGTTTAAACCAGGCATAAATATCCCCGAATCCCGATTGTCCGGCTTCCAAACCGACCATACCGGGAATAACCGACCCATCTACCTGCCCGCAAATGCCTTTGATCAGTTTATGTCCGATCTCCTCATAAGTAGCCACCATGACATCACAAGTCGATGTACCGATCACCCGCACAAAAGTATGCGGAGTGACCCCGGCTCCGACAGCTCCCATATGGCAATCGAAAGCACCTCCTGCAACCACGACTTCTGTAGTCAACCCCAGGCGTTCAGCCCATTCCGGAGATAGCTTACCTACCGGTTTATCGGCAGTCTCCGTCTTTTCAAACAAGCGTGAACGAAAACCGGCCAACAAAGGATCTAAAGTGGTCAGAAACTCCTCACTGGGTAATCCTCCCCATTGTTCATGCCACATCGCTTTATGGCCACAGGCACAACGGCTGCGGACGATATCGTCACTCTTGGTCACTCCGGTGATCAAAGCCGGCAACCATTCACAATATTCTACGATCGAATATGCTTTCGCCCTGACATGCTCATCTTCACGAAGTACATGTAAAGCTTTTGCCCAAAACCATTCCGACGAATAGATTCCTCCTTCATAAGCCGAATAATCGATATTCCATTCTCCGCAAAGTCTATTGATCTCGGCAGCTTCCCGGATTGCCGTATGATCTTTCCAAAGTACAAACATCGCGTTCGGATTCTCAGCGAATTCCGGCAAGAGCGCCAAAGGAGTCCCCGTGGCATCGGTAACAGGGCGAAACCCCCGGGTTTTACCAAAAGCGACCCCCCCCCCTTTTCCCGCCGTACCGGCAGGACAAGCCGCCAAAGCCTCTTTCACCGAAGCTTCCAACACATCGATATAATCCTGCGGATGCTGACGATATTGATTGATCGCCGGATTACAGTATTTCCCCTCTTTCCAGCGGGGATAATATTTCACAGCAGTAGCCAGTGTCTCCCCTGTCAGCGCATTCACAACGATCGCCCGGGCCGAATCACTACCATAATCTAAACCTATAACGTATTTTTCCATATTTTCTCTAATTGAAAACTGAAAATTGACAGAAATAATTGTCAATTATCAATTAACAGAGTGCTTTATTCAGCATATAATAAACTTCGTTCATACGGAGTTCTTTCTTGAATTCCGGAATGGTGGTGTTTTTGTCGATCACAACCATTTCTATCCCTGCTATCTCGGCATAATCTTCCCAATATTCGGTAGTCAGGTCATACGAAAAACTGGTATGATGCGTACCTCCTGCCAAAATCCAGGCACCTGCACCGACTTCCAGATTCGGTTGCGGTATCCACAAAGCCGAAGCAACGGGAAGTTTAGGTAATTTTTTACTCTTGATACAATCCACCACATTGACAATGAGACGGAAACGGTTACCCAAATCCACGACAGTAGCAGCAACTCCTTCTCCTTGTTTGCTGGTGAAAACCAAACGGGCGGTTTCGCTGTCGATACCGATACTCAGCCGGTGTACTTCCAGCCGTGGTTTCTGCTCTGCAATCAATGGGCATACTTCCAGCATATGAGCCTGTAAGATGGCACTCTTTTCCCCATCGAAATGCAAGGTATAATCTTCGAGGAAAGAACATCCTTTAGGTAATCCCTGACTCATAAACCAGGTAGTCCGGTAAAGAGCCGCCGTTTTCCAGTCACCTTCCGCCCCGAAGCCATATCCTTCAGCCATCAGACGCTGTGATGCCAAACCCGGAATCTGATCGAATAATCCCAGATCGTTGAAATTGGTTGTAAATCCTTTTGCTCCGGTATCTTTCAACAAACGGCGCAAAGCGATCTCGGCTTTTGCAGAGTTCCAGACTTTGGTATAAGCTTCCGTACCGGTCTGTTCCAGAGCAGCATCATGCTCGTATTCTTTAAAATAAGTAGCCACTAAAGCCTGTACCTCCTTATCCTCGACAGCCTGATAATAAACCATCAGATCATTCACCGGGTAATAGTCGACATGATACCCCAATACCTGTTCTGCAGTCACTTTATCCCCGTCGGTCACAGCCACATTATTCATCTGGTCACCGAAACGAAGGATCAGCATATCCTGAGCATCGGCCCAGGCAGCAGCGACACGCATCCAAACTGCAATTTTTTTCTGAGCGGCCTCATCCTGCCAGTGCCCCACCACCACCTTACGGGGTTTACGCATACGGGTCACGATGTGCCCGAACTCCCGGTCACCGTGAGCACTCTGATTCAGGTTCATAAAATCCATATCTATGGTATCCCAGGGGATTTCTTTATTAAACTGAGTATGGAAATGCAACAACGGTTTCTTCAGTTCCTGCAATCCATGAATCCACATCTTAGCCGGAGAAAAAGTATGCATCCAGGTAATTACCCCGATACATTTCGCATCATGATTAGCAGCCTTGAATGTTTCCGTGATTTCTTTCGCCGAATTCACCGTACCTTTATATACTACTTTCACCGGCAAATTTCCGGATTCATTCAATCCTTTTACCATCTCATTGGAGTGAGCATCTACAGCCACAACAGCATCTCCTCCGTACAGCAGCTGAGCTCCTGTCACAAACCATACTTCAAAATTTTCGAAAACCATAATTATTTTAAATTGATAATCGACAATTGATAATGCTATCCATTTTCAACAGTCAATCTGAATTATTACTTATTTTACCTATTATATTCCGGCAATGCACCCGACAGTAAAGGTCAACTGTGCATTGTCAATTCAATTTATTGTCCGTAATAAGCATTCGGACCGTGTTTACGGAAGAAATGCTTCTGAATCAGATAAGGATTCATAGATAAACGGGGGTTAACCGTAAGCGCCACAAAAGCCATCTTAGCCACTTGTTCCATCACCACAGCATGGTGTACCGCTTCGTGAGCATCTTTTCCCCAGGAAAAAGGACCATGGTTTTTGACCAGTACTCCGGGGATATATTCCGGGTTCAACTTCCGGAAACGTTCCACAATCACATTCCCGGTTTCCTCCTCGTAGGCTCCTTCGACTTCCGCCTGGGACATATCCCGGGTACAAGGAATCGGCCCACTGAAATAATCCGCATGTGTGGTGCCGATATTCGGTAGATCGATACCGGCCTGAGCCCATGAAGTAGCATACGTAGAATGGGTATGTACCACTCCCCCGATCGCCGGGAAAGCCTTGTACAACACCAGATGGGTCGGAGTATCCGAAGAAGGTTTCAAACTCCCTTCTACGATATGCCCGTCTAAATCCACTACTACCATATCTTCCGGTTTCATCTGTTCATAAGCTACACCGGAAGGTTTGATCACCACCAGGCCCGATGTCCGGTCGATAGCACTGACATTCCCCCAGGTAAAAATAACCAGGCCATGCTTCACCAATTCCAGATTCGCCTCACAAACCTCTTTTTTCAATGCTTCTAACATAACTACTATTTTATTTATTACCAGAAATACCAATAGAACACAACGGTAATCAGGATAATGATAGCGGAATGGATGACATCCCATTTGTTCCAGCTAGCACGGGTAACCGCTTTTTGTTCGTCTGTCGTCGAACCGAATGTCAGGCCGACGATCTGTTCTGCAGGTGCCGGTGTTGTGAAACGGCTAACAACCACAATCACCAGCATACAGAACAATAACATACCTCCACAGAAGAACAACCAGTTCGTATCGTAAAACAGATATTTAAACCAGGAATCGCTGAAAGTCGCTCCCGAGGTATAATACACTTTAGCCCCCAAACGGGTGATACCGATAATAAATCCGGCGATCAAGCCCCACATACCGCCTTTCGGAGTTGCTTTTTTCGAGCAAATACCCAATAAGAAAGCCGCTGCAATACCCGGTGCCAGTACAGATTGTACATCCTGCAAATAGTTATACAACACCGATCCTACACTTTTCATTACCGGAATCCAAAGAATACCTAACACGACTACCACTACCGTAGCGACACGTCCGACATAAAGCAAAGTCTTTTCGGAAGCCTTCGGTCTGTATTTTTTATAGAAATCGATTGTAAATAACATAGCGGAAGAGTTGAATAAAGAAGCCAGCGAACTCATCAAGGCTGCCAAAATACCGCATACGACCAACCCCTTAAAACCGGCAGGCAATAATTTAGCTACCAAAGTCGGGAATGCAGCATCGGCGGAACTCATCGTAAATGTTTCCCCATTCACGGTAATACCGTGTTTTTGCATAGCAAAAGCAACCATTCCCGGAATCAGGAATAAGAAGACAGGCGTCAGTTTCAGATAAGCACCGAATATAGCCCCCCGCCGAGCCTGAGTTTCATCTTTACCCGACAATACACGCTGTACGATAAACTGATCGGTACACCAATACCAGAAACCGATAACAGAAGACCCGATGAACACCCCTAGCCAAGGGAAATTGGCATCCCGGTTACTCCGGATCAGATTGATCATCGAATCACCATATTCATTTACCGGAGTCACCCGACAAGCTTCCAACACCTGATCCCAGCCACCGACAGCTTTCAAACTCAACACCAGAATCACCAAAGAACCGATCAGCAAAATCGGAGTTTGAAGCACAGAAGTATAAAGCACCGATTTCATACCACCGATCACCGTATACAAAGCAGTCAACAGTACCAATCCGATCGCAGCGATCCAGAAGAAATCGATTCCCCATAGTTCCTGAATACCGAACACTTCTTTGAAAACCAAACCTCCGGCATATACCGTCACGGCTACTTTAGTCAAGACATAACTGACCAAAGAGATTACCGATAAAATCGTCCGGGATTCTTTATTATAACGTCTTTCAAGGAATTCGGGCATCGTAAGCACCATACTTCTGGAATAAAAAGGCACGAACACCCAACCGAGAATCAGGATCATCCAGCCCTGAATTTCCCAATGTGCCATAGCCATTCCACTCGAAGCACCGGCACCGGCTAAACCGATCAAGTGCTCGGAACCGATATTCGAGGCAAAAATCGAGGCCCCGATAGCCAACCAGGTTGCATCACGTCCGGCCAGAAAAAAGTCGCCGGAACTTTTCTGTTTTTGTTTGAAAACCCAGACAACGATTCCAATCATGGCAATCGCAAAAAGGGCAATTACGATATAATCTAATGTTCCCACAATAATGATATTTAAAAATGAATATTTAGCGATACACTTTATTTCTCTACAGAAAATTTATAGATACAATGACTGGAATAAGTCTGGCCCGGTTCCAGGTAAACAGACGGCCATCGGGGTTTGTTCGGAGAATCGGGAAAATGTTGTGTTTCCAGGCAAACAGAAGCCCGTTGGTTATAAACGACCCCTTTTTTCCCTTTCACAGTTCCATCGAGGAAGTTACCGGTATACACCTGAATACCGGGCTCATCCGTATATACCTCGAGTACTATACCGGACTCAGGCGAAGACAAACGGGCAGCGACAGTAGAAAGATCTCCTTTAGTGTTCAATACAAAATTATGGTCGTAACCGTTTCCATTTTTCAACTGAACAAAATCATAACGGTCTATCTCCCGTCCGATTTCTTTCGGTTGAGTGAAGTCCATAGGCGTTCCGGCCACCGGAACGATCTCACCCGTTGTCATAAAGGTACTGTCGACCGGAGTATACCCATCCGCATTCACATACAACAAATGATCCGTAGCGGCAACAGCCGGATTACCCGACAAATTGAAATAAGAGTGATTCGTCATATTGATCACCGTTTTCTTATCTGTCACAGCCTCGTACTGAATATCGATAGCATTATCATCTGTAAGATGAAAGCGCACTTTCGCCCGTACATTTCCAGGGAAATTCTGATCGCCATCCGGAGAAAAACGGGTCAGTTCGAGAGTCGTACCATCGATCTGATTGGCTTCATACATCTGATATTGCCAACCTTCCGGCCCACCGTGTAAACAATGTCCATAGTTATTCTGCGGCAATTGAATAGTTTCGCCATCGATTTCGATTCTTCCCTGTGCAATCCGGTTAGCATACCGACCGATAGAGGCGCCAAAATCACTGGGTATATTCCGATAATCTGCCAAACTATCGAACCCCAATACCACATCTTTCCTATTTCCATATTTATCCGGAACCAAAACAGACACGATACGGCCACCGAAATTAGTGATACAAACTTCCATTCCGGCCGAATTCTTCAAAGTATAGAGACCGGCCTGTTTCCCATCGATCTCTGCCTGAAACTTCTTCGGATTCAGTCCGGAAAGAGTTGTCTCTTCCTTTGCTTTTGGGGAACAAGAACTCATGATTCCTGCAACAACCACCAAACCCAATACAAACGTTTTCATAATCTTTGCTATAATTTATGATTTAGATTTCATTTTAGTATGTTCAAATTTTCAGGACTATTCACTTTTGAAACGCCCATATAAGTGTTTAAAAAACACTTCAAATATAGTGTATACAAAACACTTTAAAAACATTTTTTACAACTTTCTTTGAAATATTTTCAATAAATCACTGTATATCTACTGATTACCAAAAGTAATTTAGACTATTTTTAAATAAAAACCCGGATATCACCGACGTCATCGTCGTACTCCTTATTATTAAAAGTACGATAAATTCAGATCCCGATGAACATTTGTAAAATCTGCTTTTTTTACATAAATTGCGCTCCTTTATGATAAAGCAAGAAGCCTGACGCAAACGATAACTTTTTTCGAAAGCAACAGGCAACAGATTAAGACACACCATTAATAAATTTATAACAATAAAGAAATCATGGATACTCGTATCGTAAGAAATCTATTCAAAGAAAAATTCGGAACCGAAGGAATGTTGTATTTCTCGCCCGGTCGTATCAACCTCATCGGCGAACATACAGATTACAATGGAGGATGTGTTCTTCCAGGTGCCATCGATAAAGGCATCTTAGCAGAAATCAAACCCAACGGGACAGACAAAGTCCGGGCCTATTCGGCAGACCTGCAAGCTTATGCCGAATTCGGCCTGAACGAAGAAGATAAACCCGAAGCTTCCTGGGCACATTATATCTTCGGAGTATGCCGCGAAATGCTGAAACGGGGGGCACAAATCAAAGGTTTCGATACCGTTTTTTCAGGTGATGTACCTCTTGGAGCCGGTCTTTCATCATCGGCAGCCCTCGAGAGTACTTTTGCTTTTGCTCTGAATGAGATTTACAAGGCCGGATTCGATAAAAAAGAATTGGTACTGATCGGACAGAAAACAGAACACCATTATTGCGGGGTAAATTGTGGTATCATGGATCAATTTGCATCGGTTTTCGGTAAAGCAGGCAACCTGATCCGTCTGGATTGCAGTACGATGGAATATGAATATATCCCTTTCGATCCACAAGGCTATAAATTAGTATTGATCGATTCTGTCACCAAACACGAACTGGTCGATTCTCCCTATAACAAACGCCGCCAATCCTGCGAAAGGGCAGCAGCAGCTATCGCCGGTAATCATCCGGAAGTAAAACTGCTCGGAGATGCAACCCTGGAAATGCTGGAAGAAGTTAAAGATAAAATCAGTGAAGAAGATTACATGCGGGCAACCTATGCCATCCAGGAAAACAGCCGGCTTGCCGATACTTGCGAAGCTTTAAAACGAGGTGATTACGAAACCGTAGGAAAAAACATATACGCTACCCATCATGGCATGAGCAAACTTTATGAAGTCAGTACCGAAGAATTGGATTTCCTGAACGATGTCGCCAAAGAATGTGGGGTAACCGGTTCACGGATCATGGGAGGTGGTTTCGGTGGATGTACGATTAACCTGGTAAAAGACGCTTATTACGACCGATTCATCGAAACAGCGATCAGTCGTTTTAAGACAAAATTCGGTAAAGAACCGAAAGTATATCCGGTAACCATCAGTGACGGAGCACGCAAATTGAATTAAAACAAAATCATCCTAGCTAAAAAATTCATGGAGAGGGACTCCCCGGAAGGTTTTTCCTCTTCATGAAGAGGAAAAATAATAACAATGACAACCTATCCGATCCGGGCTGCCCAATCGGTAACAATCTAGCGTAACACAGGAGACAGGGGGATAAACCAACACCCCGTCCCCCGTGAGCTATTTTATTTTTTCAGGAAAGCCTGGTATTCTTCCCACAAGCTATCTGTCGTCACTTGCTCGCCGAAAATATGTTTCATGGCTTTATCGAAGCTCCAGGGAACGATCTCTAAAGCCGATTTATTGAATTTTCTCAGGAAATCCGGATCTTTGCCGGTCAACCACTCCAGGAAAAAACCGGTCGTCCGGTACCCATCCATCCAGTGTCCGCCCGGTTTACGGCTATCCACCGGGAAAAAGCCATTATGATAACGGACTGCATCGGCCATTCCTTCGATAAATACCCAGAATTCGGTTCCGGGTTTATAACCGCCGATCCCCTGAGGTTCCAGTTGGTAAGCATGAGTCAGCTCGTGATAAAGCACTCCCCGGGTTTCATAGAGCACCTTATCGTCTCCTTGGCTATCCTCCGATTTTTCCACCCACCGGGAACTATAGAAAATATTGACCACCGGCGGTTGTCCCCCTTTGGCCGAAATACCGTCGGTATCCTCCAGGTTGTATTCGATTTTCTCTACTCCCGGCATAGAATCCGTCGCCGACCAATAAAGCGTCTGAGCTACCCATAAAGCATGTTGCTGGATGAAAGCTTCCGGTTCGGGTACGATCCGTCTATAAATCTGAGCCCCCTTCGTTCCGGCCGCCTTATCTTTAAAATCAATGACAGGATAAGAGAAATTCTTCCAATTCGGAGCCTCCCACTTCTGAGCCCATACTCCTTGTGAACAGAATAAAACGAACAGAACAAACAAAACTTTGAAGTCCTTCATATCATACAAAACTTTGAAGTCTAAAAAATCATGAAGGCGATCACTTCGACAAAGTAAAACAGTCGATATCCGGAGCCCAATTATAACTGTTCCCCATCCGGACCGTATTGTATCCGGGTTTCAGAGTCACCGGAACAGTCACAGTCCGCAGCCCGTTATCGTCCCCCAGTTGTTTCAACACCTGTTTTTCCCCATTGACCGTCAGTTCCAGCTGCCGCCCGGCACCCTGTGTATATTGAACGGTCATCCGGTATTGTCCTCCTTTTTCGCTATATATCTCTTTCCATTCTGCATAATTTTCCGGTTGTCCCCCCAAATACCCGACGATCATTTTCCCGGAAGTACCTTCTTGCGGAGTATATCTGACTGCATTCGGATTTTTACCCAAATCATCGAATAAAGGCAGGTAAGCCCATTCGGCTTCGTACACTGTCGGTTCGATCCGTTTTTTCCCTTCGATCCGTAAAATCATCGCCCCATGGGCCGGAACTTCCTGTTTCAACGCCCCGTCCACTTTACCCAAATCGCGGTGTTTCACCAAATCCCTCACCTTTACTGTACCCTCGAACTCGAGATCTGTCAAAGGTACGGTGAAAGAACAAGGCTGCTCAGAAGGATTGTAAAGCGCTACAGCACGCACCTTCCCCCGTTTTTGTTCGATATCTTTTACCAACACATAACCTTCATTTTCGTGCTGAACGACATAAGCTTGCAACCCCAGCGGATCCTGATTCAGGGCTAAAAGTTCCTTATTTTTCAATAGCTCTAAAGTGGCATCCGACATTTTCTCCAGATTACATCCGATCAGCAAAGGCGAACTCATGATACACCATAAACCGAAATGAGCCTCTTCTTCGGTTTGGGTCAATCCTTCTCCCCCTACCGGGCTGGCTTCCCGGAATCCGACCACCATCATGTCCATATCGTTATAATGTCCGTCTCCTGCATAAGCCGACAGATAAAGATTTTTCCCGACGACATATTTTATCGATTCCCATCTGGCCTGGATATCACCGCTAATCCGCCAGGAACCGGCCACTTCTTTCGCCCAGGTACCCGGATAAGCCCAACGGCAAATGTTAAGGGCGACCTGCCGGTTTACTATATCGATATGCTGACGGATATCGGTATACCGGTCTCTTTCGTTCAACCCCAGATAACTACCCCCGCAATAATCGATTTTAATAAAATCAAAACCCCAATCTCCGAAATACAGCTGGGCATCCTGCGCTTCGTGCCCGTAAATTCCGGCCCCGATCCCCGCTTTATCCTGATCCGACATAGAACCACAGGTATTATTCCCGGCATCCGTATAAATACCGGCCTTCAACCCCAGATCGTGGATATGATCCACGACGACTTTCATACCGTTCGGAAACCGCTGTGCATGTTCATGCATCTTTCCGGTTTCATCCCGATAACCGAAAAATCCGTCATCGATATTTATAAATCGGTATCCTGCATCTTTTAAGCCCTTCTCCACCATCAAATCGGCCTGATGCTTGATAATATCTTCGCTGATATTTACACGGTAGGCATTCCACGAACTCCATCCCATTAAAGGAGGTTTACAAGCCGGCTCCTGAGCCGTCGTTCTTCCGCCAAGCAGCGATAGCGCCGCTAAAGCTATCAAAAATTGTTTTTTCATGTGTAGTTATTTATGTGTTACTGTCTCTACAAACAAAGCCCTTAAAATTTATAAAAGCCGGCTTGACTTCATAATTCGAAATATCCTTGATAGCCCAACAAACAATAAACAAAATCGGGCGGAAATGACTCTAAAACATCCAGTCCGCTATATCGGCAAAGCCGGATACGAATTTTTACTATCGCTTTTCATGTCATTGGTCCTGAAAAGCATTGAAAAAGCTACGGTTTCAGTTCGTTGACATACTTCGAATAATTCAGCTCAAAGTTAGAATAATTATATTTATTTAGCAATACCGTATAGGATTCCGGGACGGAATCCCATACCACTATAAATATGAATGTCTACTTACTTCACTTTCTCCAACATCTCCTCATACGACTGGCAGTAATACTCCATGACAGGCATTCTTTTTCCCCCTACCGTCATGGTCCGGCCGGAAGTGTCTTCTTTGCCTTTCAATGCTTTGACACGCTTTTCCAGCAGAGCGGCGAACTTCTTGCGTTCTCCGGCATTTTTCCATCCTTCCGCGCTCTGTCCGTAAAACAACGCGTTACAGGCATAAAACATCTGATCTTCCACCATGCGGCTAAAACGATTATACTCGGTCATCGCTTCCAACAGGGCTGCCCACTCCGCCGTGCCGATAGTTCCATCCACCAAAGCGGCAGCACGAATACCCTCCGCTTCCGGCACCCGGTATTCTTTCATGAGGGCATAATAGGCTTCCAGTCCGGCAACATCATACCCAACGATTTTCTTCGCCTCCCGCCTGAGGTATTTCCTTGCACCGGCTTCCCACACCCTCTCCAGATGCAGACCGGCCTTTTCACCGTAACGCTTCACCAATTCTGCCTTGCGGGCATATACCGACCGGAACACAGCATAATCCGGAGTAACATAACCACAGAATATCCGATATACATTTGTATCCGTAAACACAGCGTCCGTCTTGTCTTTCAGGAAATCATCAGCTACGGAGCGAATAGTCCCCGACATGGCGGCATCGTCGAGTAAAGCCAGGTATTCTCCGATAAATTCCGATGAACGTTCACCAGCGGCATAGCGTTTGTGCATACCCGCTAATCCGCCTCCCTTCACACCATTCTCCGCAAAGTCTATCAATTCGTCTACACTCAGATAGCCGGCATGACGGCATAGTAACTCGCCCTTCACATTCAACACCAACAGGGTGGGATAAGCATTGACATCATATCTCTTCCGCAATTCCACGCCCTCGCCTTTCTCCATGTCTATTTTTACCGACACGAAACGGGGATTGAAATACTCACCCGCTTTCTCCTGGACAAATTCTTTAGACGCCATCAATTTGCAAGGACCGCACCAACTGGTGTAACAATCCATAAACACCAATTTGTTTTCGGACTTGGCAGCCTCCAAAGCTTCGGCAAAGCCGCCCTCGCGGAAGTTGATCTGTGCCGAAAGAGATAAAGCCATTGCAGCCATAAATACAGCTAATACTATCTTTTTCATTCTATTGCAAATTTAATCGTTTAATACGCCGGACCGACATACCCGACTGTCAGTCCGGCACTGTATCAGGAATAAAACCATTATCTCATCAATACGGGAAATCAGGTCCCATTCCATATAATTCCGCATACTTAGTAAAGGCATAATAATTCGGGCTCGCATAGTCCTGTAAAGGACAGGCATAGCATACCTTCTTCAGGATTCCGGTTCCGGTTACCGTATGCACCGGTTTGCCCGAAGGTTGTCCACCGGCAATCTTATACATCGACAACGTATATTCATCGCCATTTTGTATACCGATAACGATATAATCAAAAGATGAACCGTAAAACAAATCGGCCATATAAGTAATCGTTCCCGCCGGTAACCCTTCCACCGGTATGGCAGAAGTTTCGGTACCTTCCGTAAGGCTATAACGATACAAACGGTTGTCGTCTACTCCATAAATAGAGGTAGAAGTCAGTGCATTTCCGGCAATTACATCTGCCTTGGCTAAATGAAGGGAAGCATCTAACCGGATGACCTGATCGATACCTCCTCCCGGTTGTAACACAACCACATAACGTCCTTCCCCGGCAACGTCGAACAAATACCAGATCGTATTTTTACCGGCCCGGTGATTCCAGCCCGATGCCACAGGAGCCGCCTGTTCCCAATCCACTTTAACTCCCTCATAACCATCCTTGTACTTAATTTCTTCCATATCCGAACCGGAGGTATACATCAACCGCCGGGTTTCTCCGCTCCAAAAAGAAAGATTCTGCCCGTCGTAAGCCTGAATGAATGAACTGGTCCCTTTTCCGGCAGGATAACCTAATTTTCCGGTGCTGTATTCACTAGCGAACCTTCCACCGCCAAGATCATCCAGTCTTACTCCCTTATTCGAGAACAGCATATTCCCTCCCATTGCAGAAACCATAGCATAAGGCACCTCTTCCCCGTCCATCTCAGAAAAAAGCAACGAAGACCGGTCGAAAAGTGTCGACATATCTATCGTAGAATAAATCGAAAACTCATTCTGTCCGCTAGTGACAAAAACACCCGTAGCATAGGTCGATTTTGCCGTTGCGGGATCGATATAAATTTTGTTATATACCGGGCACATATTGCAAGGTTTCCCGCTTTGTGCTTCTCCCTGTACTGAAGCAATCACGTCCGGTATTACCGTCTTTTGACGGTCATTGTAAAAATCCATATCCGTGTTTCCGTCCGTCGTTTCTTTTAAAATATAAAATCCTTCCGAAAAGGCCGAAGTCACTTTCAAAGAAAATTCTGTCAGGTTGAAATAACCGGTTTCTTTATTCGTCACTTCGCAAACAACCGTATAAGTTCCGATTTTCAACTCCACAGGATAGGAAAGCTTTTTTTCCGCACCGATTTGTACGGTACGATAACCGTCTTCCGTACGGTCGCTGAACTCCCCGCCGTATATATACCACCGGTATTCCAGTTCCGTATCGGAATACCCTGTCACTTTCGGTGTCAATTCCAATACTGTCGAATAAGCGACGGCTGACGTATCGGCAAACTCCTCTATGGTTATTTCATTCACCATACTTTCCGGGGTTGCCATCGTACTGTCGTCTTCATAACAACCGGTAATCCCAAGTATGCAAGCCCAAAACAGGCCAATATATATTTTTTTCATCTTCTTACTGTTTAAATCATTCATATTACCTTCCCCATTCTTTCGGTGTAAAATCGACCGGCTTCCCGGTATCACTTTCCTTCCAGACGTCGAGCTTATTCTGCAGGCGTTCTACATTCTCCTGCTCCAACTGTTCGGCAAACCACCCGGCCAGCCACTCAATGTAGTTGGGATCTTTCGGTGATAAAGTTCCGAATCCGTATATATCTGCGAAAAGACTGTTGATATATTCGTCATCCCAACTTTCTTCCGTCCATTTCATCATCAATTCATGCTTTTTCTCCCCATATTCTCCGAAATAATAATCCAAAGACGCCAAATCCCAGGCATTCGGTTTAGACAGACGGTCGGAAACCGTCAGCGTATAAGTAGAAAATTCCGGATAGCCTGTTTTGAAATTTGCATTTTCTCTAAAAGTGATTCGCAAAACGACATTCCCTTCTGCCAAAGAAGGATCACGTTTCAGGATCACCGGAATATGAGCGGTTGCCGAATGGGCAGGAACAACATAGAACTCCGCCAGTACCGGATCGTCAAATGCTATATAATGCGTACCTGCAACGGCATTCTTCGTTCCTTCCACCATCACTTGCTGCAAGGCCAGCGGACGGTCTTCCGCTGAAAGTTTTCCCATAATATCCACATCTAACCATACCGTATCGCTCAATTGTCCTTCCGGTGTTTTCAGTTTGAAAGAATGGCTCCCGTTTCGCATCATCTCAGTGACCTCTTCCGTACTGAGCTGGCTACCATAATTAAAATTCAACAAACAATCCGGATCTTCAAACACCGGTAAATCTTTTTCACAGGCAGTAATACACAACAACATGCTGCATAACCATATATTCAATCGTTTCATCGCTATTCGTTTAAAAAATTAAGGATTAAATTCCGTATTTACACAATTCCACAAGATATAATCATCCTCCGTCATTTCCTGAGTCTCCAACCACAGTATATCCTTGACCTGATTTCGCTTGTAGGTATAAAACAACTGTCCTTCGGCAAAAAACTCCCGCCGGTATTCAGCCATCAGCTCACCGGAACGATCGTTTAAACCGTCAAATACATCTTTATCCAAAGCGACACCGCATTCCAACATATAATCTTTATACAAAGCATTGGCCTCACTGAGCGAAGGTGTTGTCTCCACCGCAATCAAATACATCTCGGACATCCGGAGCATGGGTATAATCTGATAATACAACGCTTTATTCTCCACATCATCGGCAAAATAATATTTCAGAATAGTTACATTCTTCTTCGAAGTTGAAGATTTGGCATTTTTGTTCCACATGAATGCATAACGGTTGTCCGAATCCGTCGGAACTCCCTCAAAAAGCCGGGTCAGACGTTCGGGCGTAATATAGAGATAGTTTACTCCGGTTTGTACATCAGCCCCGCCGATCAGAATCGAAGCAACATCTTTCACATTATATTTACTCAGATAAAAAAGACACTCGTTCGGGCAGGCCTTATAACCGTTGGTTTCACGATCACTGCTACCGCTCAGTGTCATCACCGGATTTCCATCCCGGTCTTTGGCATCGATGACCGCCTTCGCTGCATCGTAAGCCATTGCCAGATATTTCGGATCGGCTTTCCCCAGATAAAGATACATCCGGGACTGCAAAGCCTTTACAGCCCAATAGTTCAGACGGGACTGCCGGTAACACATATAGGTATCTTCAATCTCCACCGACGAAGGTGCATTCAATTCTTCAAAAGTATATCCGAAAATCGGATCATTGTCTTTGAGCAGCTTTTCAGCTTTATCAAGGTCGGCGATCAATTTTTCGCTATATCCGGTGAAATCATAGCGGGTGGCTCTCTCGTCGAAGGCCGTCACTTCGGAATAAGGCAAGCTTACTTTTGTTCCTTGTCCCCCGGGGACTTCACCGAACAAACGTAAAACATCCAACTGACAATAGGCACGGATAGCATAGGCTTCACCGAGGATTACCGAACGGGTTGCTTCGTCGGGGAAAGCGGCTGCATTATCTTCTGCATGTTTGATAACCAGATTGGCCTGAACAATGATATTATAAAGCTTGGAATAAATAGCCTGGACAGCCTGCCGTGCTCCGTCATTGTCGTATTCGTGCAACATCAGGTGATAATCCTGATACCGATCGCTGGTAGACGAGGGTTCATCCGGCATATGCCACAATCCGGCCAAAGCTTCCGTACAACTCATCGTCAAACGGCAACCATACACATCTTCGTTAGCCAAAGCCATATAGCATCCGGTGAGAGCATCCCGAAAACCTTTGTAGGTCGAAAACTGATCTTCTTCTTTCTGTTCCGTATCGGGACGCACATCCAGCCAGTCGTTGCAAGAAACGGCCGACCACCCCAACAGGGCTATAAATCCTATAAATTTATATATTTTCATATCTATCGTTATTTATCCTGTCGTTAAAATAAAAATTTTATACTTCCCTGAATATTCCGGGCAAAAGGATAACTGGTACCCCGTTCCATCTTGATTGTCGAGAAATGCCACAAATCGGACATATTCACACCGAAGGTCACCGATGTCGCCCGCATGTATTTCTTTACCCACGCAGAATCCCATTTATACTGAAGCCCGACAGACTGAATCTCGAACACCTTATCGTCCATGACAAAGCGGGAAGTGGCACGGGTCGAACTATCGTCGTATTTCCTGAATGGAACGATATCCCCCGGTTTCTGCCAGCGGTCGTACAGAGCCCGGGCATCCACATTCTGTGCCATCAAGGTGGTACGCCCGACTTCTACCCGGTCGATAATCGTCGAATTGTACCTCTTCCCACCCCAATAGAAGGAAGCCGATACATTTACCGTCAATCCTTTCCACATAAACATCGTATTGGCAATACCCCGGTACCTGGGATCTGCCTGACCGACATAAACCTTATCGGAAGCCTTCCAGATATCCGTCCGGTTACCGTCTTTATCCAAAAAAATCTCCTGTCCGTTGGCCGGATCGATTCCCAGAGAACGAACGACATAAATACCGTTTTGCGGACGTCCTTCATAAAACAGATTGGCGACATCTACATCCTCTTTCAGATAAGCCTCGTTCTGGGCTTTAATGGCTTCCGACAGCTTCGAAACATAATTCTTATTGTAAGTCAGCTGACCACCGATAATCCAGTTGATATCCCGCTCAGCATTCCGGATAACATAAACACTGGCAGAGGCTTCCCAACCGTTGTTTTTCACTTCTCCGACATTGTCGACGTAGGAAGCAAAACCGTTGGAATGCGGCAGATCCATATTGGAAAGCAAATTAGAGGTTTTCTTGGTATAAACGTTGAATTCCCCCTTCATACGTCCTTTCCACAATCCGAATTCCACCCCGAAGTTGAATTCATCGGTTTTCTGCCAGGTCAGATAAGGATTACCCAATCCCTGCAATTCCGCTCCGGTCCAATACATATACCGGTTGTCCGTAATATATTTATACAACGTATTGGCACCGTCGGATCCCTGCTGTGTACCGGTCTGTCCGTAAGAAGCTTTCAACCGCAGAATATTTGCAAAACTACCCTTCAGGAATTTTTCATTGTGCAGGTTCCAGCCGATACCGGTACTCCAGAAAGGAGCATATCTCTTTTTCGAACCGAAATCGGATTTCCCATCCACCCGATACGAAAAATCCACGAAATAACGGTTATCATAGATATAATTGACATTGGCTGTCAATCCCAACCGACGGCTTTTGGATTTGGATCCGCCGGGACCTTCGTCTTTGGCATATTGCCGGGCACTGGCCAGAAAATGGATATCCTCATTCGTAAAACCTTCGGCAGCGATGGCATAATTATACCCCTCGGATTCATTCAGCGAATAATCCAAACCGACATACACCTGATGTTTATCGGCAAAAGTCCTGGTATACGAAAGCGTTATATTCCCGGTATATTCATTCGTACGTCCGGTGGTATAATCATAAGTTCCCCGGCGCAGGAATCCCTCGTCGGTTTCATATTGCGAATCGTCGGTGAAAGTGGAATGTTCTGCGGGCAAAAACCGATCAGACGTATTGTCCGTAGCCGTAATCCCGACTTGTCCGCGTAAGGTCAAGCCTTCGAACGGATTCCATTCTATGGCGAAATTATCCGTCAGCGTACGGTAACTACTCTTATCGAAACTGTTCAGGGTGGCATCGTACAACGGATTTTGATATCCTTGGTAATGAGCATGAAAACCGTCGAACATCCGCACCAGTTTTCCATTCTCATCATACGGAGCATTATAGGGTTGTTGTTTTACATAATCACTGAACGTACCGTATTTACTCTCTTTACTTTTGGTTGTCCCGTAAGAAGCCTGATTTTTAAAGGTGAAATTTTTCACTTTATACATTAAGGTCAGAGAGGTGTTCAGACTTTTACGCTCGGAATCCCGCATGGCTCCCTGTGTATTTTTATAGCCCACACTGGCACTCCAGCGGAATTCGTCGCTTCCACCCTCCATACGTAAATTATAATGCGAACCGACCCCTGTGTGCAACGGTTTACTCAACCAATCGGTATCTGTGCCGGAGGCAATTGCCCTTTTCCGTTTGGCATAAGCCTCTTTATACCATACATCATTACTCGGCAGGCTTTCATTCTTATACAATCCGAGATCCCACTCCAACTGCAATTTTTCAGCCGCATTCAACAAATCGTAAGAGGTCAGGTCAGGAGCTTCGATATCGATCCCTATTTCTGCATTAACGCGCAATTTACCGGCTTCCGGTTGCTTTGTCGTCACCACAATCACTCCGTTAGAACCCCGCGAACCGTATATCGCCGTAGCAGCAGCATCTTTCAGGATATTGATCGATTCGATTTCCTCGTCGTTATAGTCCATCAAACGCTCCAATGCTATTTCAAAGCCATCCAGGATGATCAACGGGGTATTCACCTCATTGCTCAGGCTTTCGTTATACTCCTGTACACTCATAGGCAGAGAAGAATTACCCCGGATATTCACTTGCGGCATCCGGTTGGGATTGCTACCGTTAATATTATCCACAGCCAGATTAATGGACACATCTATATTTTTCAGTGTCTGAAGCAGATTCTGGCCTTTATAGATTTTCAATTGCTCCTTATCGATCGATGAAACAGCTCCGGTATAACTCTCTTTCGCTTTCTTGAAAATACCGGTCACCACTACTTCCTCCATCTCTGCCACCTCTTCCTGCAGGGTAACGTCCAGTTCGGTACGTGTGCCCAAAGGAAACTCCTGCATTTTCATACCGATCATCGAGAAAACCAGAACGTGTTCACCTTCGGGTAACGTCAGGGTATATTTACCGTCGATGTCCGTAGAAGTTCCCAGCGTCGTCCCTTTCAATACTACCGTTACTCCGGGAAGTACATGGCCGGCAGCATCTCTGACGACCCCCTTTACCACTTTTCCATTCACTTGCTTCCGGCTAACTGCCGGACGCACGATAACGGTCTGGTCTTCAAAAACAAATTCTACATTCTTATCGGCAAACAAACGTTTCAGCAATCCACCGACCTCTTCATCGTCGGCCCGAACCGTCAAAACATTTTGTCCCTGAAAATGCTTCTGATCGTAAAAGAAAAACAAACGGGTCTGTTGCTGAATTTCTTCAAACAACTGCATCACCGTACAATTCCGCAAGTTCAGGGACACCCGTTGGTTTTGTGCAACCGACCTGGCCGATACACTCACACACCCCAAAATCATAAATAAAACCATTAATTTCATCATCCTTCCGATTTGCCTTAATTTCCCGGACCTGGGAAATCGTACAATTTCTTTTTTTTTCATAAATTTGTGAATTGGTTAATACTATTATTTGCTATGATAGTTTGATCTCCGCCGGAAGAGGGTGGCAGCCCTTTTCCGGTTTCTTTTTTTATTTCACTTGAATAATACCTTGTTGGATAGTAAAATGTACACTGGTGGTACGTTCTATCTTTTTCAACACGTTTTCTATGGTCTCGCTCCGCTCCAGTACTCCGCTGAATTTACGCGTCCGGACCGTCTGATCGGTAAAAACAGCCTGTACACAATACCAGTCGGCCAATTCCGTCATAATTTCCTCCAACTCAGCCTCTTCGAAATAAAATACTCCCTCACGCCAGGCCGTATATTTGCGTACATTCACCTGAGTGACCCGGATCTGTGTCCCCACGGTTTCCGCCAGCTCGCCCGGTCGTAACACCACCTCCCGTTTTCCGCCGTTCTCCACCTGTACGCTTCCTTTTACCAACACTGTCTGTACCTTTTGCTTCCGGCAGGTATTTACATTAAACTCTGTTCCCAACACTTTGACAGCAACCTGACCGGCATGTACAATAAAAGGACGGTTTTCATCCCGGGTCACTTCGAAATAGGCCTCCCCTTCCAGCTCCACCTCCCGGGTATCGCCGAAAGCCACCGGATAAACCAAACGCGAGCGGGCATTCATCCACACCCGTGTCCCGTCGGACAGCACCAAATGATATTCAGCTCCCTGAGGAACATCCAGCCGGTTCATCCGGCTGATCTTCTCCCCGCCCTGATCCGCAGCATAGAACAATTGTTTGTTTTCCGGATGATTCACCACCTCTTCTCCTGCCCCGATCTTACCTTCCCGGGCAGAAAGATCGATCCGGCGGCCATCAGACAGCGACAGGATAACACCGGGACGCCCACTCTGTCCAACGGTCTCCTGAGCATCGGCCAACTTCTCTGCCGGAGCCTGATCTTCACCACGCCACAAATAAAATGAAGTAAAAGCAATGGCAACCATAGCCGCGACAGAGGACATATAAGAGATCCGGCGATGCAGGCGTTTTCTTTGTATGGCGGAATTCAATTTTTTCCACGCCTGTTCCTGGTCATAACGATCCATATATTCCAACGAACGTCCGATCCGGTAACAATCGATGAAAGTTTTTCTATTTTGTTGTTTTTCATTAGTCATTATTCACTCTTTTTATATTGTAGAGTGAAAAAGTAGTTGAATGAATGACAAGTAAAATGTTAATATTTATTAAAACGAATAAAATAAAAAGGAGAGATGATAATCTTTTCTCAATTTTTTCAACGCCCGGGCTAAATGTGTCTTTAAGGTATTTACCGACATACCGAGTTCCAAAGCAGCTTCCACACATTTTTTATTTTCCAGGATAACCGCTTTGATGGCAGCTATTTCTTGCTTCGGTAATTTCTCCAATTTCAGCATCAATTCTTTTTCCTGCCGTTCCAGTTCTTCCCTTTCCAGGACAGCCTCCTGTGGAATCTCCACCGGGACTCCTGTCAGTAATTCCATCGGCACCAGCTTCTTCTTCTTCAAAACAGCCAATGCTGCATTATGTACGGAAGTATACAGATAACTACGAAAATTGCCGGTAATGGCGCGATAATATTTTCTTTCCCAGAAAGCGACAAAGAAATCCTGAACAATATCCTCGGCCAATTGGAAAGAATCGGTCAACTGTACGACATACACACACAATTGCATATGATACACATCGAACAGCAGACGAAACCCTTCCTCCGGCATTTCTTGCAGTAGTCTCTGGATCTCTTTATCTCTATCGGCACCATATCTCTTCATAATAACGCCCTACGATCGAAATCACAAAGATAGTAAAATTGACCTATATTGCATAAAGTAGAAATTTTCAGATTCACTGTTGTCAGCAGCAATATGGTAAGTAAAAAACAATCTCTTCGTTTCATTCCATCTTCTATTTCTTTAATTTTGCTTTCCGAAAACAACCGATCAGCACGTATAACGATCGAAAAAAATAAAATCATGTCAATAGAAAAAGTCAAAGCTTATTTTGCCACCCTGGGTCGTGAAAAAGAAGTCATGGAATTTCCAGTGTCCAGTGCAACCGTCGAATTAGCCGCACAGGCATTGTCCGTCGAACCGGCACGTATAGCTAAAACCCTCTCTTTCCAAGGCGAAGACGAAAATCACTGTATCCTGATCGTCACTGCCGGAGATGCAAAAATCGATAACAGCAAATTCAGACATTTCTTCAAAATGAAAGCCAGAATGTTAAGTCCTGAGAAAGTGGCAGAATCGACAGGCCATGCCATCGGAGGTGTCTGCCCCTTCGCTAATCCTGAAGGCGTACGAACTTATCTGGATATTTCCCTGCAAAGATTCGGCACTGTTTTTCCGGCCTGCGGCAGTAGCAATTCAGCCATCGAATTGCATTGTGACGAATTATTCCGATACGCCCTGGCTATCCAATGGATCGACGTCTGTAAATAAAAATCTTTAAGTTATCGGAACTTTTATCGCCGAAAAAGCAGCATTATTTCTGTATTTGTCCGTCTTCAGTATCCGGGATTGGAGACCCGGCCGTTTCTGCCGGCCATCTATCTTTTTGATCTATATCAAAAATGAAGCAAGATATTTCCCATACATTTGTCTATTATAATCTGAAATAAATCATCGATTCACATGAAAACAGAATTAGACAAATGTATGGCCGGTGAGTGGTACGACTGTCATGATCCTATTTTTATCACACAAAAAGGGAAAACCCGCCAATTGTTGGCACGCTATAATGCACTGCCTTACGAAGAGAAAAAAACAAAACAGGAAGTCTTGAAAGAAATGTTCGGCAGTATCGGTAACAACGTATCTGTCGGTACTCCGTTCCTATGTGATTATGGTTGTAATATTCATATCGGCGACAATGTATCTGTCAATATGAACTGTTCTTTTATCGATTGTAATAAAATCACCATAGGTAGCCATGTTTTAATCGCTTCCAATGTACAAATCTATACAGCAACCCATCCTATCGAGTTGTCCGAACGGCTCACTCCCGGTTGGACTCCGGATAAAGCTGCCTATTTCTGCCGTACTTATGCACTTCCTGTGATTATCGAAGACGGTTGTTGGATCGGTGGCGGTGTGATCATATTACCCGGAGTGACTATCGGCAAAGGGTGTGTAATCGGAGCCGGAAGTGTCGTAACCAAAAATATTCCGGCCGATAGTCTGGCGGTAGGTAATCCTTGCCGGGTAATCCGTGAGATCAACAAAAAATAAGTACATGGTAAAGTCAGTCGCTTTTGATTCAGACGGAACTATCGCATCACAACTAAAGGAACCCGAAGCTGTTTCATTTCCCTGAAACAATGCGGACTGAAATCCTATTCGCCATATCGTCCCCGCAGTTCAAATCCTGAGAAAACGGATTATTTCTTAAAAACAGGCTTTCATTCTGCAGCAAAAAGACAGACGTCATCTTACAGCTCGATTAAAGTACCCCCAAACAACAATCCTCCGGCAGAAAATCATGCCGGAGGATTGTTTATAGTCTTCGGCTACTTACCCGTTCCTATCCAGGTACATTTATGCCAGATATATTCCAACGGACCTTGTTTATGCCTGGCCAGCCACCATTTACAAAATTTCAGTTGTAACAGAAATATCAAAAAGCCGACCGATAAACTAAGGGTATATCCGCAATAAGGGGCAAGATTCAGACCTATAGGGAAATAAATGAAAGCACCTATTATGGATTGAGAGATGTAATTGGTCAGGCTCATTTTACCATAAAAACGCAAACCGGCGACTGCTTTGCTGAAATTTTTATGTTGATAAAGCAGAATAAACGAAGCCACTAAAACCAAAGTAAAAGCCAGCTTCTGCCACATATCGAATGCCGTTCCCACAGTTTGCTGCACGATTGGGTCATTTTCCATGACCAGTTCCTTTAAGGTGTATAAAGGAGCAAAAGAAATAGCAGAAATGATGAGTACTTTTGTCCAAAAAACTATATTCTTTTCATTCGTCATGAAAAGTTGTTTTCTGCCGATAAAAAAACCTAACAGAAATAATCCGGCAGTCTGTACGAAACGTCCGGCATTTACCGCCCATAAAAAACTTGCTTTTTGTCCCAAAGTAACGTTACCCAGGAGGAAATCCCTCCAATTTCCCGCTTTGGTGTAATCCGCCACTTCCCCGTACATCTCAGCAACTTTCAAATCCGGTAAGCGATGCGCCGGATTGATCAGGTTGGCTATGTAATGATACCACTCGACAGGCTGCAGGAGTAAGACAACTGCGGCGACCCCAATAGCCCTGTCGCTCCAGCTCCGGGTAAGAAATAAAACAACCCCGACAACAACAAACAACAACAATACATCTCCGGCAGGAAAAAAGGCGGCATTCCATGTTGCAAATACACCCAATAACGCCAGACGCCACAGAAAACGATAGCCGAAATCCTTCCCTTGCTTTTTTTGATTGTTACTTTGCATGTAAAAGGTAAATCCGAACAACAATGCAAAGATGGCATAGGCCTTTCCGGCAAAAAGAGCAAAAATACTGTTCAAAACCCCCTGATCCAATACATTTAACCAACCTAGAGAATTTTCAGGATAAACCGGAAAAATAAAATGTTCCAGGTTATGTACCAAGAGAATAGCCATTACCGCAAAACCACGCAAAGCGTCTACAACTTCGATACGAGAACTTTTATCTACCAATTGTTGTTTCATGAATATTTATTTAATAGTTTTCTGACGAGTTTATTCATCGGCTTTTCAAAACGACAATAGGAGAGCAGACTCTCCGTTCAATTCTCTATATCTTTCCCCTTATGAACCTGTAAATGTAGAAAATTAATACGAAAAACTAAATAAAGCTTAATTTTTATTCTTTCAATACCAATGTATGGGCTTAGCTGTAAGGAACCGAAAGAGTTCGCCGAAATCATATTATTCATGTGAATGGTCAAATGGATACTCCTTTTTTATCGGCTTTCTGTACCGGGTGATTCCGGCTGACGGTGTTTGCCTGCCTTGTGCCTTCCTGACAGACGGGCGCCTGCTGCGACTGATCCTGCTTTTTGTTCTTGTCCGGATCCCATTTGAAAAAATCAAACTTCGCCCGCTCGTAGTCGGCACGGACGAAAGCACTGAACAAGTTCCCCTCGTTGTCGGTCATGCCCTTGATGCAGGTCGCCTTACCCTGTGCCAGTGCTACCTGCAACTCTCCTGTAAGATCTTCCTCTTTCAGCCGTGTGGGGAATTGTGATATAATCAGGTTAATTGTGGCACGGAAATAGAGGTAAAAGGCTATGGCGCAAAGGGAAAGGAAAGAATAGGGAACGAGTGGCTAGAAGATGGCGTGAAGTGGCTTACCGGCAAGAAAGAATAGCATCCCGATACAAAAACTTCAAAATAAAAAGCGTATCTTCGCAAAAAAACATAAAAAAATACAACCCGATATGATTACCAACCGAGAAGAAGTGATAGATAAAGCATTTAAGGTGTTTCTGAAGATGAATTACGAAAAGGCGAGTATCAGCACGCTGGCGAAAGCCTGCGGAGTGGTAAAGACAGGGGTGGTGTATTATTTTCCCCACAAACTCGACCTGTTCATGGCGGTGGCAGACAAGTATGCCATACAAATGCAGACGCCGTCCAATAAGTTCGCAGAACCGGCAGAAACACTTGCGGAATTTATCGACCAGTATGTGGCAGGAGTAAGAACAGCCATGAACCGTATTGTCAAACTGGTGGAATGCAGTGTGGATAACAATGATTGCTGTCCCAACTTCTACTACTTCCATTTTCTTTCTCAAGTGAGGATGTACTATCCCGGAGTCCGTGAAAAAATGGAGAATACCTTCCAAAAGGAGCATGAGTTATGGAGAAAGGTAATACAAAAAGCCAAGAATAACGGTGAAATAAAGCAAGATACGGACGTGAAAAAAACCGCCTCACTGTTCCGTCAGGTGTTCTTGGGCATGTCCTATGAGCAATCGTTCCTGAACGGTCTGGACGTAGAAGAATTGAAGGACAAATTTGATAGTTTATATTCGCTACTGAAAGCCTGATTCCTTTTAGTAATATTTAAAAGATATTTTTTTCTGAACAATCGTTCAAATTTTAATATGTTGTTTATCTTTGGCGCATAATTTAACTGCCAGAGATATGGACAAGGTACATAGACAGCATGGAAGTATCGTCCTGTACGAAGAAAAAAAGGATGGTGAGCAATATATACGGATAGCATATGCTGATAATCCGGTCATTGCCCCGATGCTATCTCAAGAACCTGGGATAAGCCTAGACGGAAACGGGAACGCCTATATAAAAGCATCGGACTTCCGGCTGCCGATTTTTCACGACCGTTATTCTCCTCACACCTACATTGATTATAGCCGGCTATACGCAGGACTCCCCAAATCCAAACGGGAATACACCTTCCCGAAACTCCATCCTGATGAAGACACAATAACAGATAGAATAGAAAGATTAAAAGAGTGGGTCGATCAAAGCAGTCTGGGACATTTGCCTTTACCGTTAAGGATTGATTTGATGAAACGGATCGGTAATATACGTGTCATACAGAAAATACAATGCGAGTGCTGCAAGAAGATTTATTTTTCTGTCGGAAAGCAAAGCAACGTTCATGCACAAGTACTCTCCTGCATAAACAACTATCTGTATAAAGCTGAAAACTCTGCCGAAGCTATATTATCAGAAACAGAGAAATTGAGGATTCATGTGGAAGATAATCATAAGGAAACGGATGCAACCGTAGGTTGGGCTATCGTGATGCTTGGATATACAGTATGTTATGATGCAGCGTCTATATTGAACATAGAGGATTATTGCGGAGAAGATGACGGATCTTTCGATCCTGAAAGCTGGAATGCTGATTTCATAGGATCAATTGTCTATTCAGGTGGAAATCCTTTTGTCAAGGAAAGAAACGGTGATACAGGAAAACGAAAAGAGTATTGGCACTGGTATCTGGATATGATTCTTTCCATATATAAAAATCCCGAACGGGAAATTATCGCTTTTGTCTTGCCGGAAAAGGCAACTGAAGTACCCGTTTTTCCGGAGGAATTGATAAAAGAAGGGTTGGGAGAAATTTCCAGCTCGCCCCAAGGTCACCTGTCCCGCCCGTCAAGATATAAAATTTTACGGGCATTCCGGTCTCCCCGTATAGCAGGAAGAATCGGTATATTGTGTGCGCTTAAAGTCTTACCGATTTGGAGAAGATATTCCGGAGAAAGCCATAAAATTATTGCATTGCTCCGAAAAGCGGAGCATTACTTAGAGGAAAAAACAAATCCGGATGAAATAACGAGAATAGCGGACTACACTTCCAGTCTTGTAGAAGGACGCGACTATGGAACCGATTTTGCCCCACTTATGGCAGGCATGGCAGCTGTACAGGCTGCATATACAGTAACAGACGGTAACGATTATGAAGAAGTTGCGGAAAATGATGAAGAACTTGCCTCCGACGAATGGGATGCAGCGTTTTTAGCAAGTCTTTCCTGCAATGGAGGTGCGGCAGACTTATCGGAAATCAATCCCGAATCGAACAGGGAATTTTGGAAATGGTATCTCACCGACTGTATACCGTACGTTTATGAAAACGAGAAACATGCCGGATACCATGCCGGTAACAAAATCCGCATACCGACACCGGCAAATTGCAATGTGACGCTGTCTGATAAAATTAACCGGCTTAACTCTGCGCTCGATTCTTATATTCATGCCCCTACCGACAGAAAAGAATTATTGCGCATGCAACCGTATGTGGCAGACGGAGAACTTATCCGCATAGTGGCAGATTTTCTACAAGGCTATCCCTGCCTACCTTCCACAGCACAAGAACTGGAAAATTATTGCATGACCGGACTTTTCGATTACGACATTATAAGGTTCTGGTATTGTACAGCTTTACTGGCCTTGTCTCCAGATTCTTGTGCCATCGCTTATCTGTCAAAACTTGCCCATACCCTTATGGAACAAGGGCCGGGAGATCTCCATATATTGTATCGCATTGTACTGCTATTGCCGGAACAGAAGCATCTGCATGAACTGAACCGGGAACTTACCGATTATTACGAGAAGATAATCCCCACTCTTGTGAGCACAAAATGGTTGGCAAAGGCCAATATTCCTTACCCTGATGATTTTGAATGGAGTATATCTTTCCATTTTACTTCCGACGGGGAAATGTTTCCCGTATCGGACGGCAAGAGAGACGAACAAACGTGGTTTATTCTGACAGTCCGATTATTCGGACCGAAATCTCTTTTTCATGACTATACCCGTTTCACAAGTTATCAAATTCACGTGTGCAACGGTGACAACAGCATTCATGGAGACTGGAACGAAGAAGACGGTTTTCTTGTATGTAATGGAGAATGGTTAATGAAGAATGAACTTTATACTCCCGACCAACTTGTACTTCTGATGCACAAACTCTCAACTAACGGTATCCGGTTTTCCAAAATACCTGCCGGTATATATACGACAAAAGGAATATCCGGAAAGGCTGTGGTGGAATGGATTAAGAGCGAAATGGAGCTGTATGAGAATGATCGGATGGAAGAAGTCCGCAATAAAGCCCTTGACCTACGCAAAGATGATGGAGATGTAGAAGATACGCTGGCAGAAATGAGAAAAAGATGGGGAAAAGATGTTCCCATATTGAAAGACAAGCGTTTTGATGAAATCATAACCCAATATTTCTGTCTTTCGCATGAAGCGGGTATAGCCGCCTTGGGGCAGGAACTTACCGCCTGCGGATACGCTCTCTATGACTTGGACGGTGATGAGATTTACCTATTGGAGTTGCTTCCACAAACGGAAATGCAGACCTTTGAGAAAAAATGCAGGAAGTATGGTCAATATTGCCAACTTCTCAAACAACCACACCGTGATTTTGGGATTACAGCCCGGCATATCAATCCACGAAAGCAAATGCCCCGTGAAAAAATGGAATGGCCGGATGACGGCATCTGTTACATCGTAAGAGGTTTTGCCGGATATTGCGCCTATGGAGAATGGAAGCCGAAAGATGAAGAGCAATGGTTGGGAACATTCATAGTCGATTTGCGTATTGTACCTCTTCAGCCTGTAAAATTCAAAACGAGGAAAATCCACAGTTTCAGATACTCGAAGGAGCTGGACTTTTATGCCGCACTTTATTCTACCTCTTTGGGAGAAATGCCTATTGGGGGAAAGAACCCGTTGGAGGCGGACAAATGGTCGCGCCTGTGTGATTTGAGTGTCTATGAAAAGTATGAGTTTCGATGGTACGGACCTTATCTCTGCCTGGGAGATGCTAAAAGTGTCATCATTCATACAATGACGGAACAGGGAGTAAAATATGTAAGCCGTATTATATTACCGGATGGCTTGATGTATCCTCCCGGTTTCGGGATAGACGGGAAAGGAACGCTGTATATAACAATGGGGAGTTATTACAAATCGGGCATCATCCGATATGACGATAACGGGAAATATACCACCCTCCCCTTCTCCATGTTCGGGTATGAAACGTTCCGTGAAGGTTGCATACCCGTACCGGACACCGCACGCATGATTTCGCTGCACGAATACAATGCAAGAAACAATAGCGGAATATGGTTGGAACCGGGATTGCTTGATCTCGATATGGCGACACGAAGATGCCGTATCGCTCCGTTACATCACATTGGGGATGGTTTATTCAGATTGCACCTATTTCAGGAGGACTGGATTTTGGTAGAGGGTAACAGCGACAATGGCAACCGCTCCGACTATGCCCGTCTCTGGAACCGGAGGACAGATGAAGTATTGCGCATCCGCCCCGGTGTGTTCGGTAGCGAATCATTCAAAAAGATTCATGCGTTACCTGACGGTACTATCGTAGTAAATACGCATCAGCATACCGATGACATACTGAGTCTGCCGGAAGACTTTTGGCATTTCCTTCGTACGGCAAGCCGTCCGAATAAATTGGGATACTGGCTCAATTACCCAAAGCCTTATCCGGACATAGACCTTTTATTACCTCCTATTTCAGAAGATATAACTCTGATGTTTGCACCTCCGTGCGGAAAGCTGCCGATTACCCAACCACGGTTGTCGGCAAAGGAGAATAAAAAGCAAGGAGGAAGTCCCGATCTGCCGGAGACAGATGGTGTGGAGATTGCGGAAGGCATATTAAAGATAAACGGGAAAAATGTCGGCCTACCATTGTCATATACGGCCATGACAGATATTTTCGGCAAAGAGAAAGTCGTATTTACCCATCAGACCATGCAAGATGACAACGGCAAGACCATACAATATGACAGACGCAGCTTTCTTGTCTGGGAGGATGCCGGAGTGACTGCCGCCCGAAACGAAGAGAATGTTTATAATATTTCTGCCATATACTTGTGGATAACAGAAAATAAAGTATCTGTCCCTGTCCTGCCGATTCCTGCCGGACTATTCGGTGGAGAAATTAGGGTAGACGGAACAAAGTGGGACAAAACTTCCGATATGACAGCCCGCAGCGGAACAATGGAAATCGCGACGTCCGTGTCGGACGGTTACATGGAAATCACATTCGCCAATACCCGTGACCGGAAATCCACCTGGCAGAACTGGCGGAAAGTTATGGTTGAAAACCTTCAAGTTGCCCTTGTAAAAAGAGACCGCATCAGGCAGTTGGAAAGAAACGGTCATATAGGTAAGTTCACAGCTCCGGATAACACCCGCTTGTTGGCAGAAACGAGTGAATCTTTTCTCAGCCATGCGATTCAGGCACTTTATGCCGGATATTCCATGAGACGAAGCGAACGCTATCTAAAAACGAATCTGCTTTTATGTCTGATAGAAGCGACAATCAAATGTATTGCATACAGCACCGTCCGGGCTTCCGATATACTCTTCGTATATTCAGGTTGTGTACTTCTCGGCTATGAAAAAGCGAACATGAAACGGTTGGGCGAAACAATGGCAAAAAAGGGCATTCGCGATTTCGTGTTCGACACCCTGATCCATGGCTGCGTTCCTGATTGGGAAGTCACGGAATATACTGTCTTTCCGGAAATTAAGAAATGGATCTCCTCACAAGTGAAAAGCGGAAACATAACGGAAGCGAAAGCTGCATTAAAAAATATTTCTTGTATTTCAGAGAATATCCTGATAACAGATGCGCTGATTACATCAACTTTAAAAATATAAAACAGTATGGAAACAACAAAAACAACCGAAAAATTCAAGAGTGTACATCAAACTTTCAGTTACACCCCCCCAAGTGCCTGGACAAACCAATGGTCAAGCCTGGCATTCGGGATAGGTATGATCGTCGTACCTTTGATTTACCCTTTTGGGTTACGTATCAGGCGGGCGGTCATCCTCTCTCCAGCAGTCTTTTCCACGATTTTGATTATTGGCGGTGTACTACTGCTTATCATGACATACTTTGACATTCGTAAGGCCCGGGTGCTGGCAGCACAGGGAGGAACCATTACCGTGGATAAAGGACGGGTGACATATCCTGAGGTAAATAAAAGCAAAATCGAATACAACTCTTTCCTTATTTCCGACATCAGCTATATAAAAGACGATAACGAAGAAAACCAATTTAAGGTAAGTCTTCCTGATAAATACATCGTATTCGAAACCAAGTATTTTGCATCGCAGGAAGACTTCGAAGAGTTTCGTTCTTTATTCAACTAATCAATTCCCCATTTATATAAAAAACAACTTAAAGAATTATGAATGTAAAATTATTGAAGAACCTGTTTGTGGCATTAGTTGCAGCCATCTCTATCTCTTCCTGTTCGTCTGCAAATGATTGTGCAATGGCTTCCGATGAAGGTGTTGCTAAAATAAAGGAACTTATAAAAGCCCATGTGGATATAAACGAATGTAAAATTTACCGCATAGAATGGAAAGAAGACTGGAAAGAACGCAAATTGGAAAACGTATTGAGTCAAATCAGCGTGGATTACATCGACAAGGAGGACAATGACTATAATCTGACCATCAATTATACGGATGGTGAATTTGTACCCGAAGAACCGAGAAAAGGAAAATCCGTATTAAACTCTTATGAATATACGACAGCCATTGAGATTGACGGAATGAATGCCGAGAAAATACGGCACAACATTGCCAGTGGTGGTGAATTGGTAATCCTTCAGGAAGAAGGCAAACAATATGAGTTCAAATCGGTGGAAAAATATATGCTGTATATGCGTCCCGTCCCCAAAGATTACGAAGACCGCTGGAAGAAATGGAGTGATGACTACAAACAGGAGTATCGGCAATTGCGCCAGATGTTCGAGCTCAATTTTATTAAAAAAGACGAACCCAAGGAGGCCAGAGGAAAACACATTTGGACGAACTACTACACCGTGCCGTTTAAAACTAACGAAGCCGGTGAAGTTGAGATAGAACAATAATCCTGCCTGCCCATGACACTGTTTACCAATACACCCCAAATAACCGGCAGCGAAGCGGAAGAGTTGTTCTCTGCCGGAATATCACTTCTGTCCTGCAAAGCTTACCCTGCGGCTTATTTGTGTTTCAACCATATTCCGAACAAGGATTTCAGGCTGTTGTACAACAAAGCGCTATGTTGCTTCATGGTAAAGTGGCATGACGAATGTTACAGGCTGCTTTGTGAGGCGGAACAGCTTATGTCCGGTGGGGATACAATCCGCATGGCAGAGTTACCCGAAGCCTTCCTCCGTTATGATTATGACGAAGGGCATCCTTATTATCCCATGCCGCAAGGTATTCCGGTATCTTTGGCATACAGGCAACTGTTGCGGTTAAAAGCGGAAACGGCTTTCAGATTACATTTACATAGTGAAGTCAAGACCATTTCCGCCCGTTTGGGAGGCAAATACAAACATATCGAGAAATTGATACATAAAGAAAACGATAATGATAACCTGTGAAGAAATATACGGCCTGCATACAAGCAAAACTCCGGAATCTGCTATCCACGCAGCATATAGGGATATCCCGCTTGACAGTAGGAACGGAATGCGGAAAAATGCCACACCCCTGCATATGGCTTGTACATTTGCCGATGAGGAGGCGGTACGCATACTGTTGGAGCGTGGTGCGGATGTAAATGTAAAGAATGACGACGGAGACACGCCGCTATGTGTGTTGGCAAAACACAATTATTGCCGGCAAGAAGCGGCATTTGCCGAGATTGCCAGACTACTGCTTTCCAAAGGAGCAAGAATACTACGTTCGGGGAAAAACACGACCGCCCTGATCGAAGCAGTACGTAACCGGCATTTCCTGATGGCAGATGCCCTTTTGATGTCAGGCAACCGCATCGATTCTGCCGATTCAAACGGCGACAACGTGCTACACGCCATTTGCCAATCTGCCGGAGACATTGCATACGATATCAAGCGTACAGAGGAACGGATAGCGGATTTTTCCGAACGGTGGTATCCGGAAAGAGATAAACGGGAAACTGACGAAAAGCTGGAAAGCCTGCGGGAAGCAGACAAGCTATGTTTTTCCACCGCAAAACGTATTTTGGAAAACGGACAAATAGATCCGGAAGACAAGAATAACATCGGAAAGACCGCTTTCGACATCGCCATGGAAGAAGGGGCACGACGGATCGGCGCACTATTGTCCGGTCAAGATCCAGAAACAGATGAACTTTCTGCACTTGCCGGAGGATTGAATGTCTTTCAGGCATTATGGTACAAGGATATGGCAGCCTTGGATGCCATCTTGCGTTCGGGGGTAGAATTACAGACCATATGCGAGGATGAAAAGTTACATGATTTCAAAGGGAAGTCTCCTTTGGCCTGTGCCTTGTCATGGGATAATGCCGAAGCTGCAGAGATTCTGTTAAGGAGCGGGGCTGATCCGGACTTCAGAGACTCGGAAGAACGGACGGCTTTTGCCGTGTGGTTAAAGAAAAGAAAGCAGGGTAGCGAAAAGAAAGAAGAATGCCTGCATCTTCTCCGATGCCTGATGCAATGCGGATGGCATCCGGAAAATCCTGCCGATAAAGAAGGCAACACCTCCTTGTCTCTTGCCTGTCGGGAAGCAGGGTATGAGTTAGGAAATTGGGCAGTGCGCTATCTCGTAGAGAACGGAGCTGATGTCAATGCAGTTAATCTGCAAGGACAGACTCCGGCAATGAACCTCTATGGAGGACGCTTTTGGGACGGGAACATTCCATGCTTTGCCGTCCTGCCGAGATCATATCCTTACGGAGGACGTTGCTGCACGGAGGAAGATGCCGATATACTTGAGGTCCTGCTTGAAGCCGGTGCGGATATAAATGCAAAAGACAAATGGGGCAATACCTTGTTGCACTACATCGCAGGCAGTTCCCAAAGAGGAGCAAAAGAAGCCGTCGGTTTGGTCATGGATTTCGGCAAACCGGATGTGAATGCCGTGAACAATGAAGGAAAGACAGCCTTGGATATCGCAACGGAAAAGAACGACGAGTCCCTTGTAAAGTTTTTATTGAAATATGATTGAGTATGGATAATAACATGACTTTTTTAAATGCGTGCCGTAACGGTCAGAAAAGCATTGTACAGATATTCCTGAAAAAAGGAGGAATTGATGTAAACAAACGGGATGCGGAGGGTAATACTCCGTTGTATTATGCGTGCCTGAAAGGATTCCGGGATATTGTAAGTCTTCTGCTTGACAGCGATGCGGATGTTTCCATCGCAAATAACTGTTCCGAAACACCCTTGCATGCGGTTGCCAGGAGTGGAAACAAGGAAATAATAGGAAAACTGGTACAATATGGGGCGGAGCTGGATGCCACAGACAAGGAAGGGCGTACCCCTTTAATCTGCCTCCTCGATAACAAGCGCACCGATGCAGCCTTGTTTCTGATAGAGCAAGGAGCAGATACAGAAGTTGCCGACAATTCGGGACACAAGGCGATAGACTATGCTACAGCTCACGGACTACGGGAGGTGGTGACATGCCTATCTGCAGAAGGGACAAGCGATACTCGTGGTAATACGCCCCTCCATCAGGCAGTTTTCAACGGGCAGTCAGAAACAGTCCGAACCTTGCTTACCACTTCGGACAACATGCTGAACACACCGAACGATGAAGGGGAAACACCGTTGATCATTGCCTGCATGAAAGGGAATCTTACAGTAGCAAAACTGTTGATTGATGCCGGTGCAGACGTAAACAAGGCCCTGCCAAACGGAAACACACCTTTGCATTTTGCTGCATGGGCAGGAAACAAGTTTATAGGTTTAGACCTGATAGCAACCGATGCACAAGTCAACAGACAAAACGAAAATGGAGAAACCCCGCTTATTCTCGCAGCCAGAGAGGGTAACAATGAATTTGTCGCACTTCTCGTGGAACACCAGGCGAACGTGAATCAGGCAGACAATTCTCAACGGACGGCATTATATTATGCCGGCGAGCGTGGCTACAACGAGATTACAGAAATTCTATTAGCGGCAGGAGCCGAAGGATAATTTATTAACATCATTAAGAATTAAACGATATGACAAAAGAAAAAACGACATCTCAAAGTCCTGAGGAAATGGCAAAGGCGGCACAAGAGGCCGCAGTAAAGGCAGCAATGGAACAGGCACAATCCATGTTCGGAAACATTCCGGGATTCCAGATGCCGGAGGGTATACAGGAACAGGTAATGGCACAAATGACGGCCGGTATTCCCAATATGGCTGAAATGCAAGCACAGCAGGAGGCAATGTTGAAAGCAGCCGGAATAGACATGGAAACGGTAGCGGAAGCAGGCCGGCAAAACATGACATTTGCCCAACAGATGATGCAGAACTTTTATGATTTAGGCGATCCGGATGAAGGCTGGAGTATCCACAGATCCGGTGAGGGAAAACTGGATGCAGGACAACTTCGTCTGCTGGCCTTCGGTGTACCCATGTTAGTATACAATGACGAAAATGTGGATACAATCGATTGTGAAAGCGATATCGACAGCATCAAATGTACACTTCGGGAATGGTGGAATGTAACGGACCGGAAAAGTACACTGGATATCGTGAGATGGTTGCTTGAAGAGGGACATCATGCCGAAGCGGATCGGATACTGGCAGAAATTCGTGAACGCGGGTTGGAAAATATACCGGCAAAAGAGCGTTGTAGTAAGGGCGGCAAGATGGAAGACGTCTGTTTGATTGCGGAGGAAATGCAGAGAAACAATTGGTGTCCTGCCGGGAAAATGCCTCAAAGCGCCATCGCCTGGGATTTGGTACGTGTGGTGAACTTGGGGCGCTGGGCATATCTTTGCGGTTACATCAGTGAGAACGAAATGTGGCAGACCATGCAGGTAGCGGCAGATACCGCACTCGAACACTTTTCTTCATGGGAAGAATACGGATGGAGTTTCATCCTGGGACGCGGTGTATGGCATGGTGATCCGGCAGACAGCGAAACGGCATACGAGATCATAAAACTCTTGCTGGAGAACGGTGAGTCGCCTTGGAAGCAGTCAAGTTGGGAAGCATAGCAATAGGAACCTTAAAAAGCATGATAACAATATGAACAACGATTTTTGGATATCCGTTACGATAGCTGCTGTCGTGGGTGGTTTTTGGCTTTTCAAAAAAGGGAAAAGCGCATATTCATTTATCAGAAAAATACGCAGATCTTTCAAAGGGGTGTGCCTGAATCCCAAATCAAAATTGAGCGACGAGCAATGCAAGAGGATTGCTGTCGGAGCCATGTATGCCTCTCAACAAGGAGCTTATCAAAACTCGGTAGAAACCGGTATTTCCGATATACTACCCAAGATACTCGGAGAATGGTGGGGTATTGAAACTACGGAAGCGGCCCGTAAAGAATTGGACTACCTTTGCGGAAAAGGGTACCGGTATTATTTCCCCTTTGTTTATCAGGCATTTTTGTTAGACAAACCGGAAGAGCAAGATGAAATCTTTCAGCAGCATATGACTTCTCAAGAAGATTACGACAAAATTGTCAGGCAGTTTCAGAACTTGCAGGAAACCTATGAGGAACTGCTTTCCTACAAAGTGATTGCACAAAAGGAAGATTTAAAACGTTACGGTGTTACCGGTTGGGATGCGGGACGCATCTGCTTCCTTGCCCGTGCTTGTTGTGAAATGGGCTATATTTCCGAAACGGATGCCTGGAAATATATAGACATCGCATATAATATGGTACATGCCGAGTTCTCTTCGTGGGAAGACATGGCCATGAGCTATATTATCGGACGTTCCTTATGGGGCGGCAAGGGCGCATACAATTCTGTAATGAAAAGTACTGCCGATGAATTGCTGACACATGTAAACAGTCCGTGGAGGAAATACGCCTGGTAAGCGACTTTTTCGGCACTATAAAATAAATTGTGTAAACAAAAATTTATTTTATAGTGCCCACTATCAATCCAACCCCGATTTTTCGATTGAACCGTAACCTTTTCGTGGCGGTCGAGGTAGCCGAAAGACAATAAAAAAGTCCCACAAAACATTGATTTTGTAGGACTTGTCTTTTTATTGACGCCTTTTGGCTTTTCTTTTGGTGATCCAGCTGGGATTCGAACCCAGGACCCCAACATTAAAAGTGTTGTGCTCTACCGGCTGAGCTACTGAATCGTCGTTTCTTTCAGAACGCGGGTGCAAAGATAGGGAGGAAATCGGAGTTTGCAAATTTTTTATGGCTTTTTTTCTAAAAAAATATTACTCTTCGATAATACTTAAAGAATCGATTTTTTCCAAACGTTCTATTAGTTTCGGGAGTTCTTTTCGGCGGATCGCCAATAACATTTCGCAGGATAATTCAAAGTTGCGTTCCAAGACTTCGGGATTTTCCTCCTTGATCACCTTCATGACATCGTTCAGGACTAGGTAACTGAACCGAATCCGCAAAATTTCATCTACGGTTTTTTCGACGATGACGGCATTCCGGATGGCATCGGCAGCAGCTTCACGATAGGCATTGATCAACCCCGATACCCCCAGCTTGGTTCCCCCGAAATAGCGCACGACAACAATCAGTACATTAGTCAGGTCGAAAGATTGAATCTGTCCGAATATCGGCTTGCCGGCTGTAGAGGAAGGCTCTCCGTCATCATTCATCCGGAAATGGTTTTTAGCAGCTCCTAAGCGCCAGGCATAACAATGATGCCGGGCATCGTAATACTTTCCTTTTATCCCGGTAATAATTTCCCGAATTTGTTCTTCGGTAGCCACAGGGTAAACAAAGGCCAGAAACTTACTTCCTTTTTCTTTATATAAGCCTTCGGCTACTACTTCGACGGTTCGGTACAGATCTTCCATTCCAATTACAAAAAAGGACTCAATTATTGCCTCCAGAGAGAAGTAATTAAAAACGTTCTGTTCCAATCGGGCACCTCAGCAGTTAAACGTTCAGTTTACCGAATCTTCTTCTATTCCGGTTGGAACAATGCGGCTTCAGTAACAATGACGCTTTAATTCCGGCAATACAATTTCCGTTGAATTTCCTCCACCTGGATCTTAAAATTCCGGTCAGTTTCGATCAGGTCGGTGACCGCTTTGCAGGCGTATAAGACCGTAGCATGATCTTTTTTACCGATTTGGCTACCGATATACGACAAAGAATACTTCGTATAGTTTTTACAGAAATACATAGCCAGTTGACGGGCTTGTACCACCTCACGTTTTCGGGTTTTCGTCTGTAAAAGCTCCGACGGAATATTAAAATGTTCACAAACCACTTCCTGGATTTTATCGACCGTCAATTCTTCCGTAGGTTTCTTCACCATTTTTCCAAGGATATCTCTAACGAGATCCACCGTCAGGTCCCTCTTATTAAAAGTCGACTGAGCCAGCAAAGAAATCATCGCTCCTTCCAATTCCCGGACATTATGATCGACATATTTACAGATATATTCTATCACTTCTTCTGAAAAATCGATACCGTCTTTCCGGGCTTTGTTCAACACGATTTCTTTACGTGTATCGAAATCCGGCGCCTTGATCTCGGCCGATAATCCCCAACGGAAACGGGACAGCAAACGATCTTCCATTCCTTCCAATTCGGCCGGAGCCTTATCACAAGTCAGGATCAACTGTTTCCCGGACTGATGCAAATGGTTGAAAATATGGAAAAAAGTATTTTGAGTACCGGTCTTTCCGGCCAGTTCTTGTATATCATCCAAAATCAATACATCGATCAACTGATAGAAATGAAGGAAATCGTTCACTTCATTCCGACGCACCGCCTCTGTAAACTGAGTCTGAAAGATATTGGTCGACACGTACAAGACGACCTTATTCGGAAAATTCTGTTTCACTTCCAGACCGATCGCTTGTGCCAAATGTGTTTTTCCGAGCCCTGAACCACCATAGATCAACAAAGGATTGAAAGCCGTTCCTCCGGGTTTCTGAGCGATAGCCATACCGGCAGACCTTGCCAAACGGTTACAGTTGCCTTCGATATAACTTTCCATGGTATAGGAAGGATTCAACTGGGAATCTATCTGAATCTGATTGGAAGCCCGTTCAAACGGGTTCTTCAGCGTACTGTGACCGGTCTGATCCAGATAAACCGTGCTGCTTGCAAGCTTCCTTACCGGATTAGAAGCTAAAGTCGTTGTCAGTGGCTCAGAAGGTTTACTTCTCTCCACCACAACCGAATAAGCCAATTTTGCATTGGGGCCGATTACCGCTTTCAAAGCACTCTTCAGAATATCGATGTACTCCCCTTCCAAAACTTCATATACATAAGCACTGGCAACCTGAATTGTCAGTACATCATCTTTAAAACGAACAGCACGTATCGGCTCAAAAAGCGTCTTAAACTTTTCAGGCAATACTTGCTTTTGAATCAAAGACAAACATTTCAACCAAATATTCTTACCTTCCTTTTCCATAGTCTATTGTTAGTCAGGTGTTTCTTACTTTTCACAACCCGCCTCTTTTCAGCATGCTAAATTCCATAAAAAAAAATCATAAAAAAAATGGGATTTTACTTGGTTATATTCAAAAAAAAGCTTATCAACTAAGAACCAAGACATTAAATATAACCATCTGATAACAAATATATTACACTCCATCAAAATCATTTATTTTTATTAAAATACCTATACCCCATTTATCACATTCAAAGGTTAAAAAAAGGAGAGTACCCCAACCTAATCGTTTCAGCTTAAAGGAAAAGTTTCTCGCAGCATATTAACATAACAAACATATTATATATATCATTATGTTAATAATCACCACAACAGCAACGCTCCTATTTAGAATGATTCAAATTAATATTTTATTGAATTTTAACAATAAATGATTGTTTAAAGATTTTATTAACATCTTTCAAATCTTTCTCCGCTTGTTTCAAATTCTTATAAGTTTGGATCAAATAAAGATATTTCCCGTTTTTACGCATTTCCCTTAAATCGGGATATTTCCGGTATAATTCGGAATCCAAGGCCAAGGGTTCCTCCGATTCCGCAATCACGATCCCATAAGTATCCTGGGTCGATTTACCGGAAGAAAAGTCGAACAAAGATAGATTCACAAAGCGTTTTGGATTTTGCCGGAATTCGGTCAGTAATTTATTGAGATTTTCACTCACTGCCGTCAGATTATAATACAAATCACGGTCATTCACCACTCCCCCTAGTGTACCTTTCCCCCGGTTGATCTTCATGACAATGGAATCGGTCTGTGCCAAAACACTATTCAAATAACGAACGGTATTAGCCAGATTAACCGCTTTAAGCGAATCGCTGATCCCGGTAATATTATCCAGGCTACGGGTTATATTCGCATTACTGTTTTCCAGGTTTCCGGTTATGCTATTGATATTCTCGAGAATTTTAGAAATCCGGGAGGACTCGTTGGCCAGCAAATCGTTCAAAGTACCGGAAGCATGCTCTACGTTATCCAGTGTGCGGCTGACACTTTTCAAGGATCCCCGGATATTTCCATTGGCATCTTCACTAAAAATCTCCTGCAAAGCCACCAATACCGTATCCAAAGAGACCATTACCGTCTCGGCTTTCTTCTTCAAGGGTTCCAATTGTTTGTTCAGTTGTTCCATGATACCCAATTCCAATTCCGTTCTCAAGGTATCCCCGCTCTGGGCATAAGTCGTTGCATCTCCGGGGATGAGGTTGATGGCTTTCGAGCCCATCAAGTCGGCGCTACGGATAGCAGCAATGGTATTGGAAGATATCTGCAATTTTTTTCCCACGGTAAACTGTACCAATACCTTATCGTACCGTTCACCGGTAAACTGTATGGCACTGACCTGTCCGACACTATATCCCCGATAGATTACACTACTGGAAACTTTCAATCCATCCACCCGGTCATAAATACCATAAAACACATTATTCCGGTCGAACAATGCTTTCGCTTTCAAAAAATTAATTCCCCAGATCAATATAACAACAGCAGCAATTGCTGTTAATGCCAGTTTCACTTCTCTTTTAACCTTCATTCCCATAACATCTTAATATCTTACTACTTTTTATTTTTCCGACTCCAATTTTCTGGCTTCTGCCACAGTAATTACTTTATTATTATATATCGCAATGATGAAACAATCTTTCACCTTACGCTTTACGGAAGAAAGTTTTTTCTTCACTACATCTAATTCCTTATCCTTAGCCACATAATAACGATAGCGTCCTCCGGAATTTATTTCCTCCACCTTCTCGCCTGTACAAAGCTTTGCAGGAGTTTTGACTTTCGAAGGAACAGAAGCCACCTGAATAGCATAAAACAATTCGTTTTTTCCGGATTCGGCAACTTGCGTTTTTTGTACTTCTGCAGCCTTTACGGACTGATTTCCATCCGATGCCACTACCGGCCCGGGTTGTCCGGAACGGTTCACGCTACTTTTTTTCTCTACTTGTCGTTTATAAGTTTCAATTCCTTTAAAAATAGCAGTAGCGATCTTCGTTTGTCCGGCCTGCGACATTAAAAATTTCTCATCTTCCCGGTTAGAGATAAAACCCGATTCGACAAGGATGGCAGGCATTGTTGCATCTTTCAGTACCAGATAACCGGCTTGTCTGACCCCCCGGTCTTTATGATTGGTCGCTTTGACCATCTCTGCTTGTACGGCACCGGCCAGTTCCAGGCTTTTTTCCTGATGGATATTCTGCATCAAACTAAAAATAATATAAGACTCGGGACTTGTCGGATCGAATCCGGCATAATTCTTTTCATAATCCTTTTCATGCCTGATTACAGCGTTTTCTTTCATCGCCACTTCCAGATTTTCCTTGTTTCGGGTAGATCCCAGCACATAAGTCTCCAGTCCCCGCACAGAAGGGGTTTTACAGGAATTGATATGAATAGAAATAAAAAGATCGGCTTTACAGTCGTTGGCGATCTTGCCCCGTTTATTCAGCTCTACAGGCACGTCTTTCGTACGGGTATACACCACCCGAATATCCGGATAGCGTTCCGAGATCATCTTTCCAAGTTTTAAAGCAATTCCCAAAGTGAGGTGTTTTTCCTGAGTAAGGGCACCGATTGCCCCGGGATCGCCTTCTTTATTAGCAAATCCACCATGACCGGCATCAATACAAATACATTTGATTTTTCCCGATTCTTTCTGAGCCATAGATTCATATGCGGAAAATATTACCAGTAACCAAAACAATATTCCGGTAAGTCCGTATCGAATTATCATGATATTTAAAACTTTTTAAAAAGAATGCTAGCTATTAACAATCAATATTTCTTACATTTGCAAACCGAATCCAAGGACCGGAATGCGTTTATTCATCACAAAAATAGTATAATAAATTGCAACTAAGAGCAAATATACTTCAATTTCTTACGATTTGCATCATTTTTATGATGGCAGCATGTTCCGTAGCATCACGGTCTTCACATGCCCGGAAAGATATTGCCGCCAGCGAAATGCAAGAAAAGACAGCAGCGGGAAAGCAGCAAGAATCAGTACAACCAGATTCGACGGTTCAAGATAAAACTCCCGGGCCGGTGATTAAAGAAGTCCATCACCCGGTCAAACGTCCGGCATCGGTCAGAGACAGTTTATCTGCTGCCGATTCGGCTTTAATGGCTCCCCGTCCGACTGTGTCGGATTCTCTACAGGTACAATCCGATACACTCCAAACGGATAGTACGAAAACAGAGAAACCTCTTTTTAAAGATGTAGTAGAATACAACGCAGCCGATTCGATCATTCTGGATGTTCCCAATAAAAAAACTTTTTTATATAAAAATGCCTTTGTCAAATATCTGACGACGGAATTAAAAGCCGACTACATCGAATTAGATATGGAAAACAGCCTGGCTTATGCTTCCGGTCTTCCTGACAGTAGCGGTACGATTGTCGGCAAACCCAAATTCAAGGACGGTAGCCAGGAATTCGAAAGTCTGGATCTCAAATATAATTTCAAGACAGAAAAAGGATTTGTCAAAGAGATCATCACCCAACAAGGCGAAGGTTATGTCCAGGGAAAGCTGACCAAGAAAATGTCGGATTCGGTATATTGTATCAAAGACGGCTGGTATACCACTTGTGACAAACACGATCATCCGCACTTCTACGTACGGTTGAGCAAGGCCAAAATGATCCGGGACAAAAAGGTCGTTTCGGGATTTGCCAATCTTTACATCGAAGATGTACCTCTCCCTCTGGCTATCCCGTTCGGATTCTTCCCGATCACCAAAAAAGGAACCTCGGGAATTATTATGCCTACTTACGGTGAAGAACGTATGCGGGGATTCAACTTGCGGGACGGAGGTTACTACTGGTTTATCAACGATTATGTAGACCTCACGGTTACCGGTACGATCTATACCAATGGGTCGTGGGGCCTCAACGTAGGTTCGAATTACAGAAAAAGGTATAAATTCAGCGGTAATTTCGATTTCTCGATGAGCCGGAACCATACCAGTGAAAAAGGGACTCCGGACTATACCCAGTCCAAAGACTGGTCCATCCGCTGGCAACATTCCCAAGATCCCAAAGCCAATCCTTATACGACATTTTCTGCTTCGGTAGATATGTCTTCTGCGACAAACAACTATTATAACGCCACCAATATCAATGATATAGCCAACCAACGTAAACAATCCAGTATTTCCTGGAGCAAAAAGTGGCCCGACCGTCCGTTCAATATCACAGCCAGTTTTACCCACAACCAGAACAGCCGTGACTCCTCGATCTCACTTTCTTTTCCGAACCTGAACTTCCGGGTATCCCAGGTATATCCTTTTCGGCGTAAAGAACGTGTAGGTGAATTAAAATGGTATGAGAATATCGGTTTCACCTACAATGCAGAGTTACGTAACAGTATTCAGACCAAGGAATCCGAACTGGGAAAATCTTTCCAGAATATGGCCCGGGACTGGCAAAATGGTTTTAAACATTCTATTCCATTGAGTACCAGCATCAATATTGTAAAAGACCTATCCCTTTCTCCCTCGTTCACTTATAACGGTGTAGCCTATTTAAGTTCGATCCGTAAAGGCGACTGGGTAGCCGATTCTACGATGCCGGGAGGGGGTTATATCCCTGTCGATACGGTATATGGCCTGCATTACGCCCACAATTACAACGCAAGTCTGTCTCTTTCTTACAACCCGACGATTTACGGTATGTATCAATTCTTACCGACTAGCAAAATTTTTGCCATCCGGCATGTCATCCGCCCCAGTGCCAGCGTATCGTATACCCCTAAAATCGGTGTACCTAAAAGTAAATACTGGAAAACTTACACAGATTCACAAGGTAACGATCAGGAATATTCTATATTCGACAACAAGTTATACGGAACCCCTTCCGGTGCCGAAGAATCGGGGAGCCTGAGCCTGAGCCTCGACAACAACCTGGAAATGAAAGTCCGGAACGACAAAGATACCACCGGCAAGGAAGAGTATAAGAAAATAAAACTATTGGAGAGCTTTCGTTTACAATCCAGTTATAATTTCTTTGCCGATTCTATGCGCTGGTCGGTGATTCAGTTATCGGCCCGGACCAAAGTATTCAATGAAAAAGTCAACATTAACCTGACCGGAACGTTAGACCCTTATGCCATCAATGCCAATGCCGTCAGAATCAACAGGTACAATGGAGGTATCGGACGTCTGACCCGCGTATCGGCTTCTTCGGGCATACAATTCTCTTCGGACAACGGGAAAAACAAAGAGGAAAAGAACGATAGACTGAACGGTCATTATGATGAATATATGGATTTCGATGTTCCCTGGAGTATCAGTCTGGATTATACGTTCAGTTATTCGAAGAATTATTCGCGCAATACCGCTCCCGGAGCCAAAAAACCTTTGAGCAGCAATACCATTTCGCAGATGGTGCGTATCAACGGCGACTTTTCCCTGACCCCGAAATGGAAGATAGGCTACAGCACCGGTTATGACTTCCAGCAGAAAGAAGTGACGGCTACCAGTTTCAACCTCACCCGCGACCTGCATTGCTGGGAAATGACCTTTTCCTGCATTCCCTTCGGCACGCACCAGTCCTACAATTTCCAGATCAACGTCCGTTCCAGTCTGTTGAAAGACCTGAAACTAACGAAGCGGGACTCCTGGTACGACAGGAGGTAAGCACACCCGCTCAGCAAAGTGCCGGTCAGCAACCGCAAGTCGCGCCGATTTTTTTCTGCCTTTGTCAAAAAAATTCTCCTTACCGGACAATATTGATATGAAAACGTACATTTCTGATATTTGTTTTCCTACCCCTATTCTATTTTTGCAGAGGTAAACCGAACAATTATGAGGGAAATAATATTCATATCTATACTCTGCGGAATGCTGAATTTCGTGGCTTGTCAAAAAAAAGTGACCGATTATCCGATCCAACCCGTAAATTTCACCCAAGTCCATTTAGCGGATTCTTTTTGGAGTCCTAAACTGAGTATAAATCGCGAAGTATCCATCCCGACGGCTTTTCACCAATGTGAAATCAACGGCCGTCTGGACAATTTCGCTCTTGCCGCAGGTCTGAAAACCGGAGAACACCAGGGAGATTTTCCCTTTGACGACACCGACATTTACAAAGTAGTCGAAGGAGCTTCCTACGTGCTGGCAGTGCAATACGACCCACAGCTCGACCATTATCTCGACAGTGTCATCCACCTGATAGCAGCAGCCCAGGAACCGGACGGTTATCTTTACACTTGCCGTACCAATCGTTGTGACCGCCTTCAGCGCTGGATGGGCAGCCGTCGCTGGGAGAAAGTCAATAGCCACGAACTTTACAACTGCGGACATTTATACGAAGCCGCCACGGCTCATTATTATGCTACCGGTAAACGTCATTTACTTGACGTCGCGATAAAGAATGCCGACCTGGTATGTCAGGTTTTCGGAACAAATTCAGGACAGATCCATCAGCCCTCGGGGCATCCCATTGTCGAGATGGGGCTTGTTAAAATGTACCGGGTGACCGGTAATCCCAAATACCTGGAAAAAGCGAAGTATTTTTGTGAGGAAGCGGGACGTCTCTCCGATGGGCGCCCTGCCAGTCCGTATAGCCAGGACCACAAACCGATCAAGGAACAAGACGAGGCTGTAGGACACGCCGTGCGGTTCGGTTACCTGTATTCGGGTGTCGCAGATGTCGCCGCCTTGTGCCAGGATCAAGGATTCATCGAAGCTTCAAAACGGCTATGGAACAATATCACCAACCGGAAATTATATATCACAGGAGGTATCGGAGCCAGAGCCTGGGGAGAAGGATTCGGGGAAAATTACGAACTTCCGAACATGACTTCCTATTGTGAAACTTGTGCCTCTATCTCCAATGTCTACTGGAACTACCGTCTGTTTTTACTAACCGGGGAATCGAAATATTACGATGTGCTCGAACGTGCCTTATACAATGGAGTCATTTCGGGAGTCTCTCTCGATGGGAAACGTTATTTTTACGACAATCCTTTGATGTCGGACGGTAGTCATGACCGGAGCGAATGGTTCGGTTGTTCCTGTTGTCCTTCCAATATCACCCGCTTTATGCCGTCCATTCCGGGCTATGTGTATGCCGTCCGAGGGAATACTCTTTTCGTCAATCTGTACATGGGCAACGAAGGTCAAATAACTCTGGAGGGCCAACCGGTCCGCATCAAACAGGAAACCCGTTATCCCTGGGAAGGCAGGATCAAGCTGACTTTGGATCACTCTCCTGCTTCTTCGTTTACTCTGGCTTTGCGTATTCCCGGTTGGGTACAACAGCAACCTCTTCCCGGCACCCTATATACCTATCTCGACAAAGATACAACAAGTTATACCATCAGCCTGAACGGAAAAACGGTAAAACCGGAAGTCCGGAACGGTTATGCCCTTCTCCGAGGCGACTGGAAGGGTAACGATCAAATCGTCCTGAATTTACCGATGCAAGTCAGAAAAGTGATCGCCGACCCACAAGTTATCGACGATCGTAACAAATATGCTCTAATATACGGTCCGATAGTATATTGTGTCGAAGCCAGCGATCATGACGGTTACGCTTTGGATCTGTTTACAGAGGAAGATACTCCGTTCAGTCCGGAGTTTAAGCCCGATCTGCTTCACGGTGTCATGACCCTAAAAGGCCAGGGATATCATTTACTTTCCGACGGCCATACGACTCTGCCAACCTCCGTGACGGCCATTCCTTATTATGCCTGGGACAACCGCGGAGCCAACGAAATGAATGTATGGATCCCTTATACCCGCGAGGCCAGCATTCCACGCCGCACAGAAACCCTGGCTTCACAAGCACAGGCTTCTGTTTCGATCCCTTACGGAGGATACGGTTTGAACGACCGGTTCGAACCCCGCAATTCGGCGGATAAATCGATGCAGTTTCACAATTGGTGGCAATGCCTTGGCACAGAAGAATGGGCTCAATACGAATGGGACCAACCGATGACTCTCACCGAAGCATCCGTATATTGGTTGGAATTAGGACATTACGATATCGATTTCCAACTCCCGGTCTCCTGGCGTCTCGAATACAAAGCCGGCGAGAAATGGCTGCCGGTAAAAAATACCGATCCTTACGAAATCGCTAAAGATAAATATTGTACAGTCCACTTCCAGCCCGTCAGAACCAAAGCTCTGAGATTAACCGCCCAGTTACAGGAAGGCAAATCAGCCGGAATATTGGAATGGAAAGTAAGGTAAAGTCTCTTAAAACTTAAACTTTACTTTTACCAACAGAGGGTTGCTATCTTCCGGGATCCGGAGATGGGTTTTCTGAATAATAGCTCTTTTTAAAAGATCCTGCCGATTCAGTAAGATTTCATCCCAGTCCCGGTAATCGTTATAGATACCATAAAAAAAGTCTTTATCGGCCCCCCCAATCATGAACATCCCGTCGGCATCATCTCCTTTTCTCTCCCAGGTAATCGTTTTGCTATTTTTAAAAGAGTGGATACAATAACAATCGGTTGCCTCAGGTCCGCAATACGAGAAATAGAAGTAATCCCGGGTATCGTAAATATAGACCGGCATTTTATAATAATCAGAACGGAGATAAGTTTGCAGATCCGATGAATACCGGTTTTTTATCGTCTCTTTCCCAAAATCGATTTTCACCCGGGGTACCGGCAAACTATCCGAAAGATAATAACAGATATTATCACTATCCTGAGGCCGGAGAATATATCGATTATCGCTAGCCTGGGTTATCAGAGCTATATTCAGGCCATAGTCTTTACGAGGCAGAAATTTTTGCAGGATTCGCCCCTGTTCGTCATAACGATACAAACAATAGAAATCTTCCGAAAAATTATTCTCGTCCATTTGCGGGCAATAATACAAAAAAGCCGAATGACCGGGTCCACTCGCTATCGCATCGAAGCCATTACATATCTCTGGAAGCTCCAGTGTCGTTTTCCGGATAAACCGTCCGGTCTCCGTACTATATTTCACGATCTCACATCCTCCCAAAATCCATAATTCCCGGGCATCCTGGCTGAGGCATACATCATCGATAGTAAGGTATTCTTCGGGGCCACGACCATTCTTTCCGATTTGAAATAAAAACTTTCCTTTAGGACTGAACATGAACATGCTGGCAGTACTTTTAATCAGGACATTTCCGTTAGGCAAAAGCAGTATTTTTCCCACCAGTCCGATCAACGCTTTCCCGGTAGTCTCCAAAGGAACAACTTCAACCGAATCGATATACGGCAACAGGTCGTTCACCGCATTTCCTGCACTCAAGGGAGTTATTATTTCCTGTTCAACCGAAACCGGTTTACTCTGATTTCCGCACCCGGCAAGAAACAGGAAGAAAGAAAAGAAGAAAAAAGATTCTAATTTTAGCATAGACATAAGGTTCTCTTTTTCAACAAAGATAGTAAAAAAGGTTTATAAACCTTAAACAAGCAAGAAGTAATTTTAAGTACCTTACGCACTAATTCTATTTAGGTTTTAAAAGTTGTACCCCGAACTTCAGGTTCTCTCAACAGGAACAAAGTGAGTCCCGGCAAACCGGTCACCGAAGACGAATTAGTAACGACGAATAAACTTACATTTTTTAATTTTAATAAAAAAAATCATTATTCACTTGTTTATCTTCAATTTTTTCTTTTCCTTTGTAAAACAGATACAAGAGGTATCTGTCAACAAAATGTTGATGCGTTACTATTACGCGTTCTGAAAGCAAGAAAACTGACAATTTTTAAATAGGAAATCAGAACGATTGTAGCAACGCTCACGTAGAAGGTTCGTATATCAATGATACCTAAGCGTGAGCTTGCTCTTTCTGTTCCTAACCATTGTCAGTGGTTCTTGCCAGATTGAGTTAAGTTCCACGCTTTGTTGTTTTAAAGGCAGCTCCGCGTTTTTCTCAATCCACTCAACATATATACAATTATCAGGCTACTGTTTGAAAGCAGACCGGATACTCCAACAGGCCTCCCAAGCCGTGTGTACAACTATTATACATTCAACCGGCTGCTTTCTTTCAACTATTGACTTGGGATTTCGGGCTAATGAATAGCCGGGGATATGTCTCGACGACATATCCCTTTTTTTATTCTGCCCTAAGTTTAAGAACCGCTTGCGGCATACCTTCCGGGCCGACTTTTACCGTAATCTGTCCGTTTTTTCGTTTACTCCTGCTCATGGCTATCGCCCGTCCGTTCCAAGTATTGCGTTCATTCTCCAGATAAGATCGGAATCTTTCAGCGAGGCATGTCTACTCCGGAATGTTCCGGGAACACTCCGGACCATCGGCCTGCATATTAAAAATTACTCCGTACGATCAACGACACAGAAAATCGATTTGCTTCCGGATCGCCTGACTACATACGGGGCAAAAGATATCGATGGTATGCAGGTTATTCATCAGACAGTTGGGCCATGGACGATACACTCCTTTATTCACATAACCACCTCCTTCATAAACCCCTAATTTCTGAGGTGTTTTTTCATTGACAGGAGTAGGAACCGGCGTTTTCGTGTCCAGCATCTTTTTCCATTCCTTCCGGCCGAAATCGGTCAGGGTGGTCAGATTGGCTTCCCATGGCTCTACATCGGTCGGATACATATCGTTGTACGACACGTTGCCAATATATTCATCCCCTAATCCCAGCAACACATGTCCGAATTCGTGTACATAGATTTTACCGGTACGGTTAGGATGGTGAGCTGCACTGATACCATAAAAATTATAGATTCCGCCACCACCATATTTCTGCGTATTGGACAACACATAAATATGATCATACGGCACATGGGCAGCGATATCCCGGAGTCCCTGAAAGTCCTCGATCATTTGATAACGTTCCGAGTCGAAGGTATAGTAGCGGGCTTGAGCCGCCGTATTCCGCCATACATGTTCGCCGGGAATAGTCACACCCGATTCCATCGAAGGGGCCCACACCGCCCGGATATTAAAACGGGCAGCATTCTCCTTGAAAGGAGAGTAACTGAAAAACTCTTCAGCAAACACCCGGCAAGCAGCTGCAAATTTCTCCTTCTCATTCTGGGTATACCCTTCGGGAACGAGTACGATATCTACCCGCGTCGAGGGATTACCGTTATAGGCCACCTCGAAGGTCTCGTAGCGGGGAGTAAACTTTTTCACAAAATAAGAATTGGGATCGATGTCCTGTTCGAATTTCTTTTCAAAAACTCCTTTCCGGTTACGGGCATAGATCTCGATCCGTACCTCATTTTTCGGGTAAGGGAAAACCACCGACTCAGGCATGGCTTTACGCACAGTCTGCGCTTCAGGAGTGGTTTGCCACTCATTGAACAAGGTACAATAGCTTCGGGAATAAATCTCTTTACCACTGGCTTTATCGAAGATTTTAAACAATTGCACCCCATAACCGGTATCATCCAGCAGAGACACTTTCGAACCTGCCCAATAGGGTTCTTCCTTCAATTCGTCGAAAAAATACTCCTGGTTCCGGCTATCTCCGCAATGGTAGTAGTCGAACCGTAGTGTCTTGTCCAGAAAATACCGTTCAAAGGGTGTCTGGGCCGTCAACTCTCCTGTCATCCAGGTACAGAAAAATAAAAAAATGATTTTCAATAAGTTCATGTTTTGTTAGTTTGATTTTCTTTACAAAAATAACAATAATGACGAGGTAAGCCAAAAGTTATTTCACTTCCCACTCAAAAATTCCTGCCGCATTATCCTCCGGCAATTGAACTTCGAGTTTCACCGCAGCGGTTTTCACCGGTTCGAATTCCACCGTACAGGGAGCATCTTTCTGAATCGGATAATCAGCCGTATTTTTCACCGGGACCCATGCTCCGGCTTCATTTTTATAATATACCTTCCATGCTTCCGGTATCCGGCAACCACCCCACGGGCCGTCGTCGAACCAGTAAACGGTAGAAGAAGAGACAGTCTGTTCGCCTTTGAAGTCGTATACAATCCATTCGGTTGTATTCTTTTTCGGCCACCAATGGTAATAAGGCATCGAGCGATCCTCGGGATTCTGTGGTTGCAAACGGTCGTTTACCGCCGAGATAGCACTACTCCGGTGAGAGGCAGAAACCTCACTTTCGGAAGCAATCGTCGGCGGCATTGCCGGACGGGTAGCATTCAGGTCGATCGGTAGCCAAACGGTCATCTCTCCGGCTCCCCGATGTGCCCATGCATAATAAGGAATCAGGGATAAAGTGACTTCTTTTGCCTCCAGACGTCCCTCTTTATCGAACTCCAGCGTCTGAGCCTGTGTTTTCAACAGCTCTATGCCGTACAACAGATCACTGCGGTTTTCTACGGTAAATTCGGGTGTTTGATTCATCAGGATTCCCCGGACACTGAAATCATTATCCGGCCATTCGGCACAATACACCACCGGTCCTCGCTCGACGGATACCCGTCCACGATCGGCTTCCACTTTATAATTCGCTTTTACAATCCGCGGTTCCATATCGAAATGAATATCTACGATATCCCCTTTTTTCCATTTGCGTTGAATGGTAAAATAACCTTTTTCCAGCGTACTCTCTGCCGGCTTACCGTTCACTTTCACTGTATAGCCTAGTTTTTTGCCATCGGCATAACGGTACAAATCGCTCGGTACGACCTTTCCCTGCACCCAACCCGGAATCCGGATTTTCATCGCAAAATCGGAAATTCCGCGGGGAGTCACGGCCACCTGTATATCCCCGTTCCAGGGATAAGAGGTGGACTGTTTCAATCCTACTTTCTTCCCGGCGACTTCGAGGGTCGATTCGTTGGCCACAAACAAATTGACATAAACTTCCTTATCTTTCACAGCATAAATATATCCCGGAACAGAAGGAATAAAACGGCAGGCATTCGACGGGCAACAGGCACATCCGAACCAGGGCGAACGTTGATGCTGGCCGATAGATTCCAAAGGATTGGGATAAAAGAAAGCCCCACCGTCCAGAGAAATCCCCGACAATACGCCATTATAAAGGGTACGTTCGAGTACATCGTAATATTTGGCATCTCCTTTCAGCAGAAACAAGCGATAATTCCAATACACATTACCGATAGCGGCACAAGTCTCACAATAGGCCGACATGTTGGGTAATTCGTAATTTTTACCGAAAGCTTCACCACTGCCGGTAGCTCCGATTCCGCCTGTAATATACAACTTTTTAGTAACGACATTCTCCCAGATCCGGTCGATCGCATCGATATACTCCTGATCACCGGTCAGGGCAGCGACATCGGCGATACCGGAATACATATAAGCAGCCCTGACAGCATGTCCGACGGCCTCGTTCTGTTCCAGAATCGGCTTATGAGCCTGGCTATATTCGTCTTTCCGTTCCGTATATCCCCGCTTATCCAGGAAAAATTTCGCTTCATCCAGGTATTTTTTATCCCCGGTCACCACATACAACTTCGCTAAAGCCATCTCGGCGATCTGATGTCCGGGCACTTTCACCTGCTGTCCGGGTTTATCACCGATCTCACGGCAAACACAGTCGGCATAGCGGATCGCAATATTCAGGAAGTTTTTCTGTCCGGTAGCCTGATAGTGAGCGACAGCCCCTTCAACCATATGCCCCAGGTTATAAAACTCGTGGCTCAGGTCTTCCACTTTTTCCCAGCGTTTCGATCCGGCCCATTCATGGGGGTGTTCCGGATTCATCGTCCGGGAAGTATACAGGTATCCGTCCGGTTCCTGTGCCCTGGCAACGATCACCAGCACACTGTCGATATATTTTTTCAATTTTTCATCCGGATACGTCTGCAACAGATAGCTGGCCCCTTCGATCGTTTTATACACATCGGTATCGTCAAAAGAAAATCCGGTTACTTTATTATGAGGACCGGGATTAGCGGCCATTTCGAAATTCTTGTAGCGTCCTGTTTCTTCGCATTTACTGAATGCCAGCGGAATCGTCACTTCACGGCTGGCTTTCAGTCGTTGTCCCCAAAAGGCATCGTTCACTTTTACAGCTGTAAAAGGAACCGGGGTAATGGGATAACCGGTATGTCCATTCTTCTGAGCACACACACTCAGTGCCAGACATGCGGCAACAAAAGTCATCACTCTTTTTTTCATAAGCTTTTTATTTATGATTCGATTTTATTTCTTTTCCTCTTTATTCCAATCCGGAGTTTGCAGGCCTTGTAAATGCCGGATAAAGAAATCCCGTCTTTTCCGTTCACCGTAAGCTCCGCCCATCGTATGCCGCTGGTTGGGCAATACTACAAATTCAAACTCTTTACCGGCACCGATCAAAGCATTCACCACCTGGAAAGTTGTCGAAGGATCGACATTATCGTCCAATTCCCCCAGGATCAGCATCAATTTCCCTTGCAGACGATAAGCATTCACCGTATTGGAGCATGCTTCATATTCTTTTCCGACGGGATACCCCATCCACTGTTCATTCCACCAGATCTTATCCATCCGGTTATCATGGCAACCGCAAGCAGCGACACTCACTTTATAAAAATCAGGGTGGAACAATACAGCTCCCATCGCATTTTGTCCGCCTGCCGAGCAGCCATAAATCCCAACCCGGTCGATATCCATCTCAGGATATTTAGCCGCCGCAGCCTTCATCCAGGCGATACGGTCGGGAAAGCCTCCGTCTTTCAGGTTTTTCCAACATACATCATGGAATTTTTTCGAACGGTTAGCCGTCCCCATTCCGTCGATCTGTACCACGATAAAGCCCAATTGCGCCAAAGCGGCATCTACCGGAGATACGGTGAAAGATTTCGGGACAAAAGAATCATGTGGTCCGGCATAGATATACTCGATTACGGGATATTTTTTGGACGGGTCGAAATCTACCGGACGGACGATAACTCCCCAAATATCGGTTTCTCCGTCTCTTCCTTTAGCACAAAACACTTCAGGCATTCTCCACCCTTCTGCCAGCATCTTGCTGATATCGGCCTTTTCCAAAGACAACAAGACCGATCCGTCTTTCGCACTACGCAAAGCAGCTACCGGCGGACAATCGATCCGGGACCAGCTATCTGTAAAATAGGTATAATCCCTGGAAAATTCCACTTGATGGTTTCCATTTTCAGGTGTCAGGCAGAGCAATTCTCCATTCTCTATATTCAGCCGGTATACTTTCTCGAGATAGGGATCTTCACCGGCATCTTTTCCGCACCCTACCAAATAAACCACCCTGGCGGCATCGTCCACATGCAACACCCGTTTCACTACCCATTCCCCTTTGGTCAGTTGTCGTTTCACCTGACCGTTATCCGCATCATAGAGATAAAGATGGCGCCATCCGTCACGCTCCGAAATCCAGAGGATCTCGTTCCGGTCTTTCAGATCGTAGCGATACAGCAAATTATAATAAACAAAAGTAGGCATCTTCTCCCCGATCAGCACTTGAGCCTTCGGGTTGTCCCCGGTGACTTTATAAACTATATATTCCTGATGTCCCCGTTTGTTATAATCGAAAGTAAAAGAACGACTGTCATCGGCCCAACGGATATTGTTCAGGTTAAACTGTTTTTCCGGTTCGGCAAACTCGATATTTACCTGTCGTCCTTCCTCCACCAGAAACAATACCGGTCGTTTGACAGGCAGGGCATCTCCCGGTTTCACATAATCGATCTCTTCCATTTTGGGTTGCAGTTGTCCGGCAGGCGAAGACACGACGGTCTTCAATTTCCGGATCCAGGCGGGGCGGTATTTACAACTCACCAATTTCCGGGAATCCGGCGACCAGCTGATAAAAGAAGAATAGTATTCTCCGGGGGCTCCGTCGTAGCTCAGCCGGTTCACCTTGCCGCTGCTTATATCACGGACAAACAGATTTCCTTCACTGACAAAGGCTTCTTTTTTTCCATCGGGCGAAGGAGTAGCTCCCTGCCAATTCTCTTCATTCACACCTCCCCAGTGGCCTTCCCGGCGGCGGGGTTCTTCTTTCACCTTACCGATCATCTTATTTTTATTCCGGTCGTAAGTATATTTCATGCCTTCGGTCACAAAAGTCAGTTGTTTCAGATCGTCCGAAAACGCAATCTCCCGGAAAGGCATTTTCCCGGGTTCCACTTTTCGTCCCAGTTCAGCCGTCAATGCTTTAGCCATAGCTTTCTGATCGAAAGCCGGTTGTTTCTGTCGTTTACCGGCATTCACCAGTATAAAATCAGTACCTGCAGGAGTCTTGACCGCATACCAGCAAAAATGTGTATTTCCGATCCAGCGGGGAGTGATATTCCCTCCAAAATATCCGGCCTCATACTTTTGCCTGAACCCATCTGCTTCGGCATATTTTTCTTTCAGCTCCTGTGCACAAACGGCACAACTGAACACCAATAATAAAATAACAGGAATAATTTTCATAAGTTTATAATTTTATCAGTTATGATTTTTCTTCAACCTGATAGCAAATCCTCCTCCCGGAGCAAGTTGCATCTTCAACCGATCCTCTCTTTTTACATCACGATATTCATGCCGGTAATCTTCTCCCTTTTTATCCGCATTTATACCGTCGCAGAAAATTTCAGCCCGGAACATCCCTTCCGGCAAGAAACTCAAATCCAAATCCACCGTACGTGCTTCCCAATCGGTCAGTCCTCCGACGATCCAGTCTTCCCCCACCCGCCGGGCTGTGACGATATATTCTCCCATTTTCCCCTGCAATATCCGGGTTTCATCGGCCACAACGGGTAAACCGGCGATAAAGCGGGTACATTCGGGTTCCTTGCGATAGGCGGTGGGGGCATCACACAGCATCACCAACGGACTGTCGAACACGATATAAGTAGCCAGTTGATGACAACGGGTCCCCTGACTCATCGGGCTACTGTAAATATCCCTGAAGTCCTTTTTCACTGCATTCCGCATAGCACCCTGGGTATAATCCACATTCCCGGCCATCATACGAATAAAAGGCATAGTTACGTCGTACAAAGGCATATCGGGATTACTCCATTTCAGTTCCTCCATGCCGAATACTCCTTCGAAATTGATCGCATTCGGGAAAGTACGGTTGATTCCGGTCGGTTTATACATACCGTGAAAATCCACGAACAGCTTATATTTTGCAGTAGTTTCCGCGATCCGGTAAACCATCTCTACCGCTTTCTGATCATCCCGGTCGAGGAAGTCGACTTTGAAGCCCTTAATCCCCATACCGGCATAATACCGGCAAGCCTTTTCGAGCTGCTCGTCCAGCACGTTCATCACCGCCCACAGAATCAGTCCGACCCCTTTGTTGCGGGCATATTCGGCCAATTCCGGTAAATCGATCTCCGGAACAGTGGTCATGATATCTCCCTGTTTGGGATCCGACCAACCTTCGTCGAGCACCACATATTCGATTCCTTGTTCCGCAGCAAAGTCGATATAATGTTTATAAGTCGGCGTATTGATTCCTACTTTAAAATCCACTCCGCTGATCCCCCAGTCGTTCCACCATTCCCAGGCCACTTTCCCGGGTTTTATCCAGTTGTAATCACCGATCCGGTTAGGAGCTGCCAGCGCATACACCAGATGATTCACCGGCATCTGGGTATCTTCTGCAGTCACTGCCATAATTCTCCAGGGGAAGGTACGTTTACCGGCTACCCGCGCAATATAAGGCCTGCGGGTTTTCACCGTCTCCTGACAACGCCACTTATTCTTAAACGTTTCCTGAGGATAGGCTGCAAACACCCCTTTCAAAGCCGGCGTTTTTCCATCTCCACGGACGAACATGCCCGGATAAGCTTCCAAATCGGATTCCAGTAAGGTCAGTTTCACCGCACCGGCATCCACAGTCAAGGGTAAAAAAGCAGGTAACTCTGTATTATATTGTGTAAGAGGAGCTTTGGTGTAAAAATTTTGAAAAGCCATATTCCAGGGATCTTTCGGATTGGTAGAATACGGTATATAGGCTTCGAAATCATCAGCAAAATTAAATTCGGCCCTCTCCTCCACCACTGTCATCTCTCCTTTCCGGCCGGCCACGAACCGATAGGCCATACCATCGTTATAGGCCCGCATCAGCAGTGAAAAACCATTGTTCAACCGGAGTTCGAGTTCATTACAATCGATCCCGAACTCCTTCACCCGATAGAACGGAGCCTGCACCGTCTCCGACACATGCCTCTGTTTTGTTCCCGTTATACGGATATTTTCCCAATGATCGGCTTCCGGCAGGTCGGTATGAAGGGCTATCCGGGAAGGTTTTAATAAAAGCCGGCCATCATAGAAAAGTGAATAAGCTATCCCCTGTCCGGCAGTCACTTCGAGTTTCACTTTACCGTCCGGCGACTTTAAAGTATACATTTTCACTCCGGCTTGCAACGCCAAAGCCAGGACAAGTAATACTCCTGTTCCAACGATTTTTTTTACCATATTCAATTTTTATAAAAATTTACTCTCCACCGTTACTTTTCTTTCTGTCCTCCCATTTCCACTCCGTTAAGTGAGGTTAAAAATAGTATGAACGAAAGAAAAAGAATGCAACAAAAATTTTTTTAGATGCAAGAATCGTACAAACTTCCTACCACCACACCTGTTTTCCCTGTTCGTACGTAAATATCCGTTCTTCCACACCCTCGGTGAGATCCCTCAGCCAGTAGAGGTGTCCGGCAGGAACTCCCTCATAATCGAGTCCATAGGTGTCGGGCACCTGCCGTCCCATCGTGTACCATTGTCCCCGGTCCCACACCAACAGTTCGTAGAGGTCGCCCGGTTTGACAAAATTATCGTCGTTCCGGGGAATGTAACAGATCCGGCTGACGCGGACAGGTATCGCCAACTGCAAACCGGCCCAGGAGGTATCGGCATCCTGAGCGGCAAAATAGGTATGTTTGCTCCCATCATAAACTTTTGTACAATCCCAGGTCTTTCCGTTCTCCGCCGAAGGTGTACCGATGCAGGCCCCCCGGATCAGTTTACCGTCCGCATCGAAAAACATCGCCTCTGCAATACAACTATTGGAACCTTTCGGCCCCCGGTAACGCAGATAGCGAAATTCCGACGGACAGTTCACCCGTACCCAGTTCGAATCGGGAAGCGGCACTTCAGTAATCCGGTGGAGCACCACGGCATCCCGGAAATCCGGCGTATTCGCTCCTTCGAATACCCCCTGTACCATCAAATCCAGCAGCAAGCGATCCATAGCCGTCCCGGTATATTTTTTCACCAGATGCATCTTTTGTACGCTTTCGTTCCCACCACGGATGGATTTCACTTCATGATTCTTCGTATAAATAAAAGGATCGCCGGCCGCCGTCAACTTTCCTTCCCTGTGGTATACGGGCAAATAGACAATCGCCGTATCGATATTATTGAATACCCCCTGAAAACCGGCTGCAGTCCCTACCGCTACCGGCGACCAGCCGGCATTATTGAAGACCGCCAGGTAGCACAACCGGCCATCGCCCGCCGAATCGTACAAGGGTACAACCGCTACATTCCGGCCGAAATACTCGTCCGACACATCCCGCAAAAAAGGGTTTTTCAGTATCCCCGGAATATCTTCGTCGGGATAAGACACAGCCCAATTAGTGGTTTGTACGCTGAAATAATCCCGGTACACCTTTCCATACTTTTCTTCCATGCGTTCCTCCCGGTCGATATTATAGTAATTCCACAGGTAGGGAAGCTTTCGTCCGTCGGTATCCACCATAAATGTCCACATATGCGAACCGATCCGGTGGGGATTCTGCACCACCCGGTCGATTCCGCAAGGGATCCCCAATGCCCGGAACAGGGCCACATTGAACCCCGACAACTCCCGGCAACCTCCGAATCGTTCGTCCAGTAACTGCAAGGCTCCATATTCCACAAACGACAAATCGGAAGATGCATACCAATTCTGCTCGGCCCGTAAGTGATCGTTCAGAGCCGAAGCGACAAACACCATATCCGGATTCACGGCACAGAGCGAGTCGCACAACCGTCCGTAACGCCGTACATACGCCTCTTGCCAAAATTCCAGGGGTTCCCTTTCAATCCGGTAAGGCAGGACAAATTCGCAAAAATCTTCGAAAGAATAATACGAAGCCCAGGGCCGCTTCTCCCACACCCCGAATACATAATCGATATGCCGGATAAGGAAATCGGCCGTAACCGACCGGGCATCGTTGCGTTTCATCCACCTCCTGACATCAGGCTCGCCGAAAGTCTTCCACAATTTGTGTTTGACCGCTTTGGCACTTAGTCCGGTCCGTTGCATCCACCGGTATCCTTGCCTGAGGCTATCCAACTGCGCACCTGTATAGAAATAATGATAAGGCATATTCCCGATCAAAAAAACGGCCGCCCGATACTTCAGCGAATCATTCCGGTAGTGGTCGAGTACCTTTTCCAGTTCCACGCGGTTTTCCCCGGCATACCGCAACGCAAAATCGAGCATCGTCGGCCGCTGACAGCTACTCCACAGCAACAACAAGCCAGATAAGTAAAAATATAGGATTTTCATCATCACATTTGTTATTTAGGGTAAGCAAAAATCATTATAATTGTTTCATTTCTGTCTTCATTTCTTCCACTGCAGGTGACCACACTTTGGGTTCTTTGCCGATTACCTGCCGGGCCATATCACGGGCCTTTTCCATATCTCCCATTTCCCGGTACAATAAAGCCAGCAGGTAAAGCGGATAAATGCGATGGGGAATCATATGAGCAGCCTGGACATAAGCTTTCTCGGCCCGGTCATATTGTTTCAGGGCCTGATAGTTTTTCCCGAGCTTATTATACACCATCGGATCGGCACTGAGTTCCGCCGCCCACAAAAAAATCGCCGTCGCATTTCCATATTGGGCATTTTGAAATTGACATTCGCCAAACTCGAACACAAAAGCAGGCCGGTCGGATAGGGCAGAAAATAAAGGTGTATACCGGTTTAAAGCCTCTTGATAATCTCCCTGACGGAAATAAGCCCTTGCGGTTTTCCATGTTTTATAGGCGGTTTCCTTTTCTGTCAATCTCCAGGCAGCAACAAGCCCCAGTACCATAACCGGTAACCACAGGATTTGTCCTGCCCAGCGTCTTATCCTTACTCCTTTCGCACCGACATTCACACTCCACGCCAATAACAGCACAAACAGCATCGCCATCGGTAACATATGCAAAGGATAGGAAAAACAAGCGAATACCAGAAATGCGCTTAAAGCGCCCGATACTCCACCGGTTTGCTGCGTGTTCCTTTTAAACAGCCCTCCCGACGCTATACCCGTTATCGATATAAACAAGCACAAACCGATCAAACCATATTCACCTCCCAATTGCAAAAACTCATTGAAACCATATTCAGGAGCATCAGCCACATATTCTTCCCGCGGATCTGCAGGACTGTTTGCAAAATAAACCGCCTGAGCTTCTCCTAAAGCACCCGGATACCGACCGATACCGATACCTAGCCAAGGTTGGGAACGCATCACCGCCAGATCCATTTTCCATACCAACAAACGTCCATCGGCGGAATCCTTTTTCAGCAAATACAATCCACCCCCGATCGATAATCCCAGTAATAAAATACCCCCCAGCCAATATCTTTTCCAACCTCTTCCTATCCGCCCTATTCCCCTCCTAACGTATTCCCTCGAGCGTTTCTGCCTCCACACAACAACTCCGCAACCGGCTCCGGCAGCCACCCAGGCACTCCGGCTCATGCCGGCCGGTAAAACCAGGATGATCGAAACCAAACAAATAACTCCGAGTCCGTACACGATTTTATCAACCCGGCAAAGAGGCTTCGGCCCTAACAGAGTATGCAAAGCCACCGGTAATATCACCGCCAGAAAACCGCTGTAGGGGCCCGGATTAAAAAAACTCCCGGTCAAGCGGTATAAGCTATGGTATTGATCAGCCCAACCGTATACCTGTAAAAATCCCCATATCGCTTCGATGCTCCCGGCGAGCAATAAAACAAAGGTAAAAAGCAACCTCTGAGAAACCTTCCATCCTCCCAAACCCCGACACACAAAATACAGTCCCACTAATAATATCAATAACAAGGTTTGCGTTTCTCCCCTGAAATCATTCAACAAAAAACTTCCCACCCCATACAAAGCGAACAGCACCACACCGACATCCACCCATCTGAAACAGAATTGAAAATTCCGTTTCCATGCCACCATCCATGTCAGCAATAAACCAATCCCGACAACTTCTGCAAAACGGAAATATTTGGCGGTAATTATACCATCAGCATAATCATGACCTAACGATAACAAAGGAGTTAAAAAGATTCCCAATAACAAGACTCCCCCATACGGTCTATTTATTTTCCCATCTGCCATAACTTATTTATTTTCGTTTCCCGTTAAAAAATACTTACCACGATAGCCAGTAATAAAGGCCATCTCATAAACCTTTGCTCATAAATGTTTAAACTTCGTCAGGATCAAAACCGGATTCGAATCTGTATTCAAATTCTGGATTACTCTTTCCAACTCCGGATTTGTAATTTTAAGAGCCCCATCTTTCACGCGCTCGAATATATTATATTGATCAAGAGTCGAAAAACTTACGTGAGCAATAAAGTAATCTTCAAATATTCCGCGTGCCTCATATCCCTCAAAGTAGTCGAGTTCCTTCAAATGTTCATAATAATCGCACCACCTCAATAGATAAGTCTTATCTTTCATTTTATCATACAAAAAAGGCTGCATATAATTACCTTTCTTTTTTTTATCGGCTATGTATCCTAGAAAAAAATCCTGATTTTCGTAAAGTAACGTAAACACTCCTTCTTCACTTCCATCTATATCAACAAATCTATCTGAATTATGATACTTTTCCCAACTTGAATTTTTTATTTTAAAATAGAAAATCGGTCCATAAGTTGTATCGGATAATATTTGATAAATTGTATCTGAATAGATTGGATGATAACATGAACGTTCATATCCTTTAAAGATTTGCCCTCCTCCCTTATATCCTACTTGAAGAGGTAAATAACGATACCCTTTAAGAAAATTTTCATTACCTTTTGACAATACCAAAGCATATCCATATAATCCCTCATTTCCAAAATTTTGAGAAGGAGCAGATATATGAAGAAATACACTATCTCTTAAACATAGAGTATTCTCTGTTTGAAAATACCGTATGGAATGAATAGATTTAAAATTCCCGTCTAAATCATAAAAAAAAAGTTTATCCGACATACCATCAACGAGCATCAGTTCCTCTTTTTCCGTATTTATATCTATAGATTCTATTCTTAAATATTCGCCCGGACCACGTCCTTTATTATCTATCTTTTTTAAACATCTACCAGTATCGTCATAAATAAAAACCCGATCGAACTGCTCTTCCTGAATATAAAAACGTCCTTTATAAGTAATTATATTGGCAATATTTCCCATTACTCCACATTCATCTCCTAAGGGTATATAACGAATACTATCAATAAGTTCACGATAGGCCAATTCTTCCGCATGTTCTAAATCTATTGTAGTATAATCATTATTAGCACGCTGTAATAAATCAAAATCTTTAATCATTGGTTGTTCGACTTTATTTTTTGAACGACAGGAGACAAAAAATAAAGAAAATAATAACTCATTTTCTGACATCCGATTTATCAATTATTTAATTCAATGAATACAGGAGGTTCCATTCCAACAATTTCCCGAACCGATAATACAATACACATGATTTCCCCTGTATATAGCATTTATCGAATTTCGGAAACCACTTTCCTGTTCCTTCATTCTCTACCCCATACCATCTTTGTCCATTAAAATCATAATAAACATACTCTCCAGTAGTCGTTCCTGTCGCTCCTCCTTCTCCATTAGCTAAAGCCTCTAAATTCGTTAAGGCCAATGCCCCATAAACGGAAAAAGGATTTCCCTGCACAGACTATACATGTCAAAGCAGAGACCGATAATATGCTTAATAAAAATACAATTTTACTTTTTTTCATAATTCAAATATTAAATAGTTCATACTCCATCACTGCCGACCTAATACACACTAAGACACAGTGACAAAGCACCTCCTTTCAATTATTCATTTTGTTACAAACCAACTATTTACTTTCGAATATAATACAACAGCAATATCGGATTATCGTCCTCCATCGTCCGTTCTCTCAAATCCCGCCACAAGGGGCGGTCGACATCGATACAACCCTCCGGCTGATGAATAAAATCATAAGCTGTAACATAACTCACAAAAGCATCCGAAGTGGTTGTCAGAAATCTACCGGGCATTAAAACATTACCACGGGAATACTGTTTCGATTTATATCCTTTGTGATTCAGATAATCATAATAAATACTATACCAACTGCCTCTACAAAACATATCAAAATATAAATACCGGTCATTGGCCCATATCCCAGTTTGCCCCTTAGAATAACCGTTATCCCGCAAAAAAGCCATAGCATGAGCAGGAGAAATCCATTCTTTCCTGTCAACAAAAACTTCGGCATCGATGGTTGCAAGACTGGACTTAACCACAAACTTCGGTATTATTTTTCCATCGGCATATTCATATATCGTGTCTGATAGCAAAGCCGTCAGCCAAAGTTTTTCACCCGGACGAGCAAAACACGAAAGATTACCCCGAGTGGAATTTTCCGTATATTTTACTTGATAAGGAAGAATATATGCTTTCAGTGAACCGTCGTCAGCCGATAATATAGCATAATTGTATAAATCGTCAATGCCACACGACAATGTCAACAATAATTCCCGATTAGCAATGACATTTACATCGGTAATACTACCGCTTTCTATCTGTTCCCCACAAGTAATCTTATCATATTTGATACCCAAATAGGAGTAGCGGTGTATACAACGCCTAAAGCCATCATACACACCTACTACTTTATTATTTTTATCTACGTAAAAACTAGTTATGGCACTAACTTGATTTGGATCTCTTCCTATTTCACCTATTCGGTTCAGAAAACGTCCATTCATATCGAAAACATATAAATGTTCGTTATAATCACTTATAAAAATCAAAGAATCTGCAAACTCAATTTTCTTTAAAGCACCCAACAAACATTCAGATGAAGTTTCCAATTTTATGGTCCGTAAACTGTCGGGCCAACCATCAGCGAGAGTAAGCAAACACCCATCAAAAGAAAAATTCCGCAAAGAATCGAAACAATGATTCGATAATAGCAAATTAGCCTCCATTAAACTATCCAAATGGATGATAGTAACCTCTCCCAAAGGTTGATTATTTTCCTTTATTTTATCTTTACAGCTAAGAAACAGTAAAAAAATAATCACTGTAAAGTACCATGAGAACAGAGTATTCTTTTTCATTTTAATTATCTGACCTTCAACAAATAAAACATTTCAAATATTCTATACTTATAAATAAGATATAGGACCATTCACATGTGATTTCAGACAACAATTCTTTTCAGAATCCTCACAGAAAGGATAACGTATAGTCGTTCCTCCTCTTACATCTATACCTAGACGTATTCTCCTTCCTCCAGGCAAAGTTATATAAGCACCTGCATCAATATTTGATGATATTTCATAGAAACCCCAAGCTTCCATATATCCTCTATTATATATAAAAATATCGCAATCATTTACACTTCCACCTCCTTCTCCTCCCGCATTTCCCCCTTCACCATAAGCCAATTGTTCCAGTTTTAACATACTGAGGAAAGGTGTATTCCAATCTCCTAAAACACGATAAACATTCACTGTCGACAATAAAACCACAACAGTACAAGTTGTAATAAAAATCCATTTTTTCATGACTTAAAATTTTAAAATGTCCTACTCACTTGATTAGGCTTTTCGGAATACTCCTATTTCTTTTGTTCTATTTTTCTCTGTCACCCTAATGACCGGACTAAATTACCGACTGTAATTTCCTCATCCCATCTATCCTATACCGATATAAAACAGTAACTATTACAATAAGCCCTCTCTCACCTGACCGAATCCACTGCAAATGCTTTTACCGTTATATCCAAAGGATTATCATACCCTTGAAAATAGATTGCCATCCGTCTTTCGACATACCCCCCACTTTGCGGTTTAAAAGCCAAATTAATATATGCAGAATCACCTGGTACCACCGACTGGAAAAAAGTCTCATTGATGATACAACCACAACCGGTATCTATATTCTCTATCAGTAAATCTTTTTCACCGATATTTTTATATTGTATAAAAAAGGGGAAATAATCTGTATAGGTAATTATCCCTAAATGGATTTCTTTGTCCATAGCAACCACTTCTTCAATAGAACGAACAGGCGAAGAACAATTTACCATGATAACAGCAGATAGCAGTAAGAATAATATTATCCTCATCGGTTCTATATTTTATTTACGAACATAATACAACAACAATATCGGATTATCGTCTTCCATCGTCCGTTCTCTCAAATCCCGCCACAAGGGACGGTCGACATCGATACAACCTTCCGGCTGATGAATAAAATCATAAGCTGTAACATAACTCACAAAAGCATCCGAGGTGGTTGTCAGAAACCGGCCGGGCATTAAAACATTACCACGGGAATACTGTTTCGATTTATATCCTTTATGGTTTCGGTAATCATAATAGACACTGTATCCGGTATCTTTATAGGAAAGATCGAATTGTAAATATTGATCAGTTGCCCATATTGCCATCAGCCCCTGAGACTACCCATTATCACGTAAAAAAGCCGATGCATGAGCAGGAGAAATCCATTCTTTATGACTTTCAAAGACCCGATCATTTAGAGACATACAATCAGATTTCACTACAAATCGTGACAACATTTTTCCCGCTTTATACTCATATATGGTATCCGACAACAGAGCTGTCAACCAAAGTTGTCCGTTAGGCTGAGCAAGACACGATAGTTCTCCCCGACTAGAATTTTCAAGATATCTTAAATTATAAGGAAGAATATATTCTTTCAATTTATAATCTTTAGCTGAAACCACTGCATAATTGTACAAATCGCCGACACCGGATGATAAGGTCAACAATATTTCATTGTCATCTATTTGATTGACATCGAGAATATAGCCATTTACCTCATTCCTACAGGATATTTTATCTTGCTTTATTCCATCGAATGTATATCTATGAATACAATCGCTATAGCCATCATACACTCCAACTACTTTCCTCTTTCTATCCACATAAAAACTACTCAAGGCAACTACCTGATTGGGAGCCCGACCTAATTCACCGATTGGATTCCGAAAACTCCCAGAACTATCAAACACATAGAGATGATCGTTATAATCACTTATAAAAATCAAAGAATCTACAAAGCGGATTTTCTTTATTGCTCCGAGCAAACAATCCGCCGAAGTCTCCAACTTAATTATCCGTAAACTATCGGGCCACCCATCCGCAACAGTCATAACATGCCCCTGGAAAGCAAATTTCCGCAAAGAATCCACTCGGTGATGAGATAACAAAAGATCTGCCTCCTCCAGAGTATTCAAATCGATCACTGTTATATCCGACAGAGATTGGTCATGTTCCTTTATTGTAGGTCTACAACCACCCCATAATAGCCAGGTAATACCCATAATCCCGGATAAGAATCTAAAAATTCCTTTCATCTCAAAGTATCTCATATTAAAACAATTAAATGTTTTAAGTTATCCTTCCCAGTAAATATTCTGTGTAAACAAAGTATATTTCACTTTTTCAATCTTTCTGTATTTACATAATAAAACAACAGAACAGGATTATCATCTTCCAACACTTCCCGGCTAACCGCATCGATTCTACTATCCTTAAAATTATGCTTTCTGAAATATTCCGTTTTCAGATCTAAGGCAGATATACTGCGAACAATGTAATTCTCATATACAGTTTGAACTTTACCTGGAAAGATCCTTATTCCAGGAAGACAGCTATTATATTTAAATCCTGTTTGCTCCTTCAGATTCCAAAAAATATTCCAACATTCTTCCCCCTGGCAAATTTCAAAATATAAATGATCCTTTAACTGAAATAATTGTAACAGTCCTCCTGAATACCCTTTTTTTATAAGCTTCATCTCTGCCTCAAAAATACTTTGGTAAGGAGTTTCCTGCTGTAAGGCTTCATAATTAATATGTTTTAATCCTCCTTCATACAAATAAATCGGTCTGCTTTCTCCATCCTGTATAGTATAAATTGTATCGGACAACAATACTGTATAAAAAATATTTCCGTTACCATATACGACTGTCGGTAGCATTCCATTAGAAATACGCTCTCTTGACACTACAGGATAAGGGTGTAAGAATTGTTCAAGCTTATAACTACTTTCATTTACCAGAGCATAGTTATAAAGCGTACCAATATGATTATTCATATTCAACAACAATTTGTTCTCTCCCACATAGTGAATATCGATAACATTATTAAAAACACTTCGGTCACAATCAAACTCCTCTATATACTGACCGTCAAAAGTATAACGATAAATCTTACCCTTAATCCGATCCAAAATGCAAACAAATTTCTTTTGACAATTAACATAGAAATCTGATAATGAAGCATATTCCAGCGGACCATTTCCCATAACCCCTATCATATTCCGGAATTTCCCATTCAAATCAAAAACAAATAATTTCTCATTAGCATCTCTGATAAAGATCAGTGAATCTTCAATTATAACCTTTATTATCCCTCCAAATAAACAATTCGTATCTGTAGCTAATTTTACTATTTTGATACTGTCAAGCTGATTTCCTTTAATAAAAGGATTATAAACAGATAAACCGGCCAAGTCTATTTTCCGTATATCCCCTATCCCCCCATCATTTTTTCTCCCACATGAAAATAAGAGATATACAAAAAAGATCAAGGACAATATTATTATTTTCCTCTTTAAATTAATCATAAATACCTAATCGAACTATCTAACCAACTCTTTTTACAACAATTTCCCTCACTTTTCTCACATATAGGAATCAAAACATCTCTATCTACACTAACTCCCGGAGAAAGAGTATACTTTTTACCCGCAAATTCTATGTATCCCTGCAATTTAATATTAAAAGTTATTTTTACGCGCTCTGTTGCTTCTGCATAATTCCGGTTATACAAAAAAATATCGCAATCATTGACACTTCCTCCTTCACCTCCCGTATTCCCCCCTTCACCATAAGCCAGTTGTTCCAGTTTTAACATACTGAGGAAAGGTGTATTCCAATCTCCTAAAACACGATAAACATTCACTGTCGACAATAAAACCACAACGGTACAAGTTGTAATAAATATCCATTTTTTCATGACTCAAAATTTTAAAAATGTTTTTGAGAGAGTGTGTCAAAATGCAAATTTTCGTATTTTTAGTGGCTTTTCAATATTGATTATCAATAAATTGCAACTATATAATTTATCGAAACACGCATTTTGACACACCCTCATCAGATAAAATTCAATCAAATATCGGATTCGAAAACTCTCTTTTAATCGTATAATCCCCCCAACTATAGCCACCCGACCATTCTAAATGAAGTACCTGAGAATTAGGATCATACCAGCTATTATTAGCTGAAACTGGTTTACCCCCCCAGTTCCAAATATCGCCAAACCAACCGGCCAAAACATCTACCTTTTTCTTTCCACTATTGTCATAATCTTCCTCGGTAATTTTAATAATAGGTGAACATTGCTCGAACATAGTTCCACTCCAACCAGGACAAAGAATCGCTTCATCATCCAATATCCAACCAGACATCATATTCTGGCAATTTTCATCACCGACTGCATTTGCAATAACAGCATGACGGGTATATAATTTCACGGACAACACACTACCAGCTGTTGTACTAATTCCGGATTCTCCTTCAAGAATCGTTTCCGTCCACGTTCCGGTCCACTTGGCTTTTGTAGCTACTTTTACATAAGTAACAGCACCTGCTTGAATCTTGACAGACGGATTGTCACATCCGGTAATCCGAATGGGTAACATATAAGATTTACCTTCCAAATCATACCCTGTTTCTCCGGCAAGTTGCACAGGATCTACCTCCATTTCTGCCGTTCCCGAAACTTCACCGGCTTTGATTTTTAACTCAGGAGTCGTATAACATTCAGGCAGCAATTCATAGTTCGTTCCATATAATTGGTTATAGGAATCTAATAAAGCAGGATCAGCTTCATAATCGAACGTCAGTTCCATACTTTCATTATCAAAAGGCAAATCCATAATCAGAGGTACGATGATCTTATCCATATTCGTACCTCGCCAAGGATCACAATCCGCTTCTATCAAACTCCCCTTTCCGCGTAAATTTGCCTGAGGTGTATTCAGCTGGATCGCCAGCAACAGATAATCTTTATCGGTATTGACCTCTACCCCCTCGGTCAGGCTCTTGATCCGTACCGGATAAACGTACTTCACTTCTTCATCTTTCGGAATCAGTGTTCGAAGAGTAGTCATATCGAAAGTCAGTTGTGTACCTCCCAAGGTGGCGTCGGCAGCCAGACTCAGGCGTTTTTGCCCCAAAGTACCGACATGCTCAGGTAATACTTCGAAATCCAGTCCCTCCTGAGTCAGCTCCTGATAATCGGTCAGTACTGTCGGATCGTACGACAATTCTACTTCGGCGGCATTATCGTAATAACCGCTCTTATCCACATATACATCCCATACCAAAGATTCTTCGCCCAGATCGTATATTTCTTGCAGGTTGTAACCACTCACTCCCAGATAAAGTTTGGAAGGATAGAGCTTCAGATTCGACTCGTCGATTTCTCCGCACGAAGCCAATAAAGAAGCGACAAAACAAAGAATTAAATATTTGATTTTCATCTTTTTTCGTTTAGAGGTTAAACATTACCAACCGGGATTCTGTTTCAGATCCGGATTCTTCATAATAGCAGTCTGTGGAATCGGCTGTAAATACTGTCTTTCGAGGAAAACACGGGTTTCGAAAGCCGTACGCTGATAATATTCGGAACGCAAAGCATTCTTAGAAGATATGTTTACATTCATACCGTAGGTTTTCCCATGATTGGTCTCCGTTGCAATCTTCCAGCGATTAGCATCGAACCAGCGGATATTTTCGAAAGCAAATTCCACCTGACGTTCCCGATGGATCAGGTCACGTGCCAGATTCTGGTCGCTTTTTACATCCGGATATACGGTCTCGATATCCGGCACACCACCCCGGTTACGCACGGCATTCCAATAGCCCAATACCTCGTCGTCCAACTCACCCAGCTCAATCTTTGCTTCCACATAATTCAGTAAAATCTCGGCATAGCGGAAATTCGACCAACTCCGTTCAAAATTCAGATTGTAGGGATTCAGGGTCGATCCCGGATGAACGAATTTAGTAATCAAATACCCGGTACGATTATAGTCCGAACTATTACTGCCGTCTGTTCCGTATTTATTGATATACACCGGTTTATCGGTTACCGTATTCGGCCATACCCCTTCGTTATAGAATATACTGGCATAAAAACGGGGTTCCCGGTTTTTATACATATTGAACATCTCGCTGGTAAAACCTTTGTAGTCCAAATCAAAAGTAGGTACGGTAAAAGTGGAAAAGCCGGATTCTGTATAACCGGATTCCTCGTCGATCACCGGCGAACCGTCGTTGTTATAGCCGGTAATCGGATAACGCCCGTTTTCCATGGCATAAGCGTCTACCTGGAACTGAGTGGCACAATTGGTGGCATGCCCATTCAGGAAACGATCTCCGTTCGGAGCAGGTCCTTGTTCCAGTAAATAAACGTAATACGTATTGTTTGCTCCGGGAAATTCGGCATCGATCAATTCACTGTTCCAAGCCTCGATAAATACTCTTTTGTAGGTTTTCCCTTTTGCATTCTCTTCATCCGAACCGGTCAACAGCTGATGAGGCAGGGAACCGTCTTCACACATATCGATGAAGTTCTTGGCAGCATTGGCAGCCACTCTCCATTTTTCCGGATCTTTGGTTGTCGGGAATAAAGCCGTTCCGTCTTTTTTCTTTACCGATGAAAAATAAGCATTACCGTTAAATAAGGGACTTGCCGTATAAAGTAATAAACGGGAACGATAGGCCAGGGCAGCACCACGGGTCGGTTTACCTTTGTAAGTATCTCCCTGAGTCGGTGGCAACTCGTAAGCCACAGCTTCCAACTCATCACAAATCCACTTCACACAATCTTCCCAGGAGTCTCTTTCCCGATAAATCGTGGAATTTACATCGATAATCTCATTTTTCACCAACACGATAGGTCCATAAATCATAGCCAACCAATAATGACACATCACATTGATATATCTGGCTTCGGCAGTCCAGGCTTCCAGTTCGCCATCTTCCAATTCTTTACATTCTCCCACATGTTCGAGGAATACATTGGTTTCCCGGATTCCGCGATAAAGAGGAGTCCAGAAGTTAAGAGAAGGATTGGAGGCCGACAAAGTACCGTTCTGCATAAAAGCATACACCCGAACAGCACCCCATTCCGCCTCATCGCTGGCAGGTACAAAAGGCCAGCCATACATCGGCGGAACGATACATACCGCATCATACTGTTCCGGCAAGTAAGCATAAGCATTGGCCAGATATTGCTCGGTAGTGCTACGTTTAGCGAATACCCCCTCGATCGTTTGCATATCGTCGGGCTCTTTATCCAGGTACGAATCACACGAAACGGTCAGAAAAGCCAAACCGACAGCGATATAAAAAAGTATTTTTGATTTCATAATCTTCATGTTTTAGGTTAGAAGTTAATGTTCACGCCGAAATTAGCGGTACGCATCAAAGGATAACCACGTCCGTCCGTTGAATTGATTTCCGGATCCCAGAGTTTCACATCCTTGGCAAAAGTGAGGAGATTCGTACCGGAAACGAAGAAACGCACTGTTTTCAAACGCAATTTTTGAGTCACCGATTTCGGTAAAGTATACCCGAGTTCAGCAGTTTTCAAACGCAGGAAAGCTCCGCTGCGTTGCCACCAGGTGGAATTTTTATAGTTGCTCCCATGCCATCCTTCATCATACAAGAGAGGGATTTCTGCATCGAAATTCTGTTTGGCCGGATCGAAATATTTATCTTTCAAATCATCCAGAAAACCTGTCCGTCCGATATTCGGATAATTGAACGGGAAATAGGCATCTCCCAGGAAAAAAGTCGTCCGGGCCACCCCCTGGAAAAACAACGATAAATCGAATCCTTTGTAATTCATACTTACTCCCATACCGTATACAATTTCCGGTACATCGGAATAACCGATAGGCACTTCGTCGGCATCGTCGATTACGCCGTCTCCATTGATATCTTTATATTTGATGTCTCCGGGTTTGAGGTAGGAAGTACCGAACTGGGAAGGGCTATTGGCAATCTCCGTTTCATCTTTAAACAATCCGAGTGCTATGAGACCGAATTGCTGGCCATATTTTTGTCCGTTCCGGTTCCGGTATTTATCGATATAATCGGGTTGATCGTTATCGATTTGTTTGTTGCGGGCATACGTAAAGGTTCCCCGGGCCGACAAGAAAAACTCACCGAAACTTTTGTCGAATTCGAGCGTTGCATCGATTCCCTGATTCTGCATCTTTCCGACATTGGACCACGGCATGGTAGATACCCCGACATAATCGGGTAACGACTGCCGTTGAACAAAAATACCTTTCCGTCTTTCGTAAAAATAATCGGCCTGTAAACGTAAAGCATTGAATAAAGACAATTCAAAACCGACATTTGTTTTGGTAGATACTTCCCACGACACATCCTCATTGGCATACTCCCCGACAGCAGTACCTCCGGTATAGGTATGGGAAGTACCCCAATACGTTCCGTAAGCTCCGACAATCGTAGGCAAATACACGAAACGCCGTCCTCCTCCGATTTCGTCGTTACCACTCTGACCGATAGAAGCTTTCAATTTCAACATATCGATGATATGGGTTACACCACCCATGAATTTTTCATTCGAAACAATCCAGCCGATAGCACCTGCCGGAAAGAAACCGAAACGATTACCGCTGGCAAAGTTCTCCGATCCGTTATACCCGAAATTTCCTTCGATAAAATACCGGTCGTCGTAAGAATAAGTCACTCGTCCGGCAAGCCCCTGATCCCGGTAAGGCAAAGCGTCGATAGAAGAACCGGCAGCTACCTGATAATTCCGCTGGTTGTATAAAAAGAGTGCTCCAACCCGATGTTTCCCGAACAGCCGGTCGTAGTTGATACGTCCTTCCAAATATAAAGCGCGTTCTCCATTCGCATAAGAAGTATAGCTTAACGTATTTGAACCTAACGACTTTTCCTCGTATACCAAATTATTATCATCATCTCTCATCCGGGCGTACCAGGTATGAGGCGAACCTCCCCGCAAAATCTGATTCCAGGAATTGGCATCGAATGAAAATTTAATTTCAGCCTTCAACCCTTCGGTCACCAATTTCGAAAAATCCTGTTCCAGAGCTATCATGGCGTTTATCTTAGTCCACCAGTTATCGTTATACCCTGCCTGAGTCAAAGTATTATAAGGATTCGGAACTGACTCCCCGTATTCGGCATAACGAACAGCCCCATCCTCATCCCGATCGGGATAAAATAAAGGCATCACGTTCGGAGAAGTATTCATCGCATCGTTAAATATCGAGCTAATACTGTTGTATGGCTGATGTTTGGTCTCCATACTTCCACCGATATTCAGTTTCAGAATCGTAGTGGGATGAAGGTTTACATCCACATTAGAAGTGAAATTATAGCGTTTGTAATTGATCCTGGAATCCCATTCATGTTCGGGATCACTGATAAACAAACCGTTTTCGTTAAAGAAAGCGCCTGAAATATAATAACGGGCAATACTCCCCCCACCGGTGACATTCAGATTCACCCGTTGTTGAGTAGTATGATTTTTCATTAAAGCATCCAACCAATCGATATCGGGATACAAATAGGGATCACTGTGATCTTTGTATTTTTGAATTTCTTCAGGAGTATACAGAGGAGCCTTATCGTGAGAAGTACGGGCTACATTATACATCTCGGCCCAGGTAGCCGAGTTCGCCATTTTGGGCACTTTGGTAGGTGTAAGGATACCGACCTGTGCTTTCACGTTGATATCAGGTCGTCCCTCTTTTCCCCGCCGGGTATTCACGATGATCACCCCGTTCGCTCCCCGCACTCCGTAGACGGCTGTTGCCGTAGCATCTTTCAGGATAGAAAAGGATTCGATATCTTCGGGGTCCAGCAAGTCGAGACTTCTTTCCACTCCATCGACCAGGATCAACGGGTCTTTGTTGGCACCGAAAGTACTGATTCCCCGGATCCAGAACTCGGAACTTTGCCCGGGTTCACCGCTTCGCTGCACAGCAACCACACCGGCCAGACGCCCCGCCAGACTATTACTGATCTGTCCCGTCGGTTGTTTCAGTTCAGCCACTCCGACAGTCGTGATCGCTCCGATTACACTCTCTTTACGTTGAGATCCATAACCGACGACAACGGCTTCCTCGATCATTTCACTGGTTTCTTCCAACTGGAAATTAATCACATCTTCTTTTCCCAATACCACTTCCTGGCTTTTATATCCGATAAAAGACACCGAAAGGATTGCATTTCCCTGAGGGCGGTTGAGCGAATAATTTCCGGCAGCATCCGTTGCTGTTCCGCTGGTCGATTCCTTAAACCATACCGTAGCTCCGACAATGGGTTCTCCGGTCTTTTTATCGGTAACCCTTCCTTTCACTACCCGTTTATGTTGCTGTGGCGCTGCCGGCGTATCGTCGGCATAGGCTGTAAAACTACCTGATATACCTAAAAATACCAGAGTCGACATCCCCAATAGCAAACGCAACATGTTTACTTTTAGCATTTTCTTCATAAGACATCATTTAATGGTTTGTAATAAGTAATTGTATGTATTTCAATCACATTTTATTTCTATCGTATATTGGTCCGTATCTCCTTTCAAATAAGCGATCTGAACCTCATAAACCGGAATATAACGGTAGGTTTTGCTCTCTCCGTCAACGACTTCGATCAAGAGGACGCCATATCCGATCCCTCCTCCCGCACCATTGAACAGAGTGACCGGTGATAAGCTCAACAAGCCGTCGGTCCCCAGTGTTTTTTTCATAAAAGCAGTAACATCGACAGTGTTTTTATACATTTCCTCCCGGTAGATATTGACTGTCGCATATTTCACCGGTTGTCCGTCCCGGGTAATATTCAACACTAAGTTCTTCGGATATTTGGGTTCTTCCAACGGAATGAATCCTTCTTGTCCCCGCACCAGATTTTTATTCCGGTTGATCAGTAATTGTGCATATTCGCTCCAGGAATCTCCCCCCCAGCAAATATTCATCATACAGGTCACCGGGCTGAACAAGGTCCCGCTGATCGGGTTCGTTTTCACTTCCATCGCATAGATATCGGGAACTCCGCGGGCATGCCCTAATTCATGGGCCAGGCATTCGGAAGTTTTGTAAGGGGATAAAATATCGTAGGTAGTGGCCCCGCCGTCAGGTGCTCCTTTATTGTTATCGGAAATGCAAACGACCTCGATCCCCCAGCCGGTCCAATCGCTATGTACCCGTTCATCGGAAAAATCACCGACTTTACCGTCGAACATCACAAGATAAGGATAATCGCCCCGATAGGTCACAGCATGATCCAGGACTTCCTGAGAAGAACAATCGTATACACAAGTTTCGTCGAAGAAAGGGACAAATTCTATATCGGCATCGAAATAGGTGATTCCTTTTTTCCCATGATAAAGCTCTCTTACTTCTTTAAAACGCTGTTTCAATTTATTGTTTACAACGTTTGCGGAAGAACCGTAAGATTTAAAAGTCGCCCGGTCGAGCATTACTTTTACATCGAAACTCCATACTTCCCGGCCGGTCTGTTCCCCTCCTCCTTCCTCTCCCGGTTCATCTTTAGGCGTAACCTCGTCTTCTCCGTCACTACTACATCCTGCCACCGCCAGACATAATAATAAACTCAGCCAATAAAAAATTTGTTTACCTTTCATAAAATGTATTTGTTAGATTACACAAAAAACGTTCGATTAAATCAGTCGAAAGTTTATAAAGTTCATAAATTCCCTGGACTCTGCGGGTACTTTGTTAATTGACAATTGTCATTTGACAATTGATAATGTATCTTTAAACCTATGGTTTGTTTTTTATTTGTTTGATAATCAATGATTATCTTCTTTATTCTTGCTCTCATTTTTCTTTTATTTTTCATTCTTTAACGGAAGCGAAGCTTCCAATATCTGTCAATTGTCGGTTATCGTTTGTCCATTTTTCTTCTGGCGTATTTTCGCCAAAAGAATCGAACGTTTTTTAAGTTAACAGATGCCATACATTAAATAAATCTCTATAATTTTAATAACTATTCACACTTTCAGATACGACTTATGCTTTTTGCTGTAGAAACTACTTCAAAAAGCACCAGTCGTTAAAAATGTATTAAAATGTCGTTTGTTCCGTACGACAAATGATCTCGTTCTGCAAATCTTCGCCCAGGTCGTTGAAATAATCGCTATATCCGGCAACCCGGACAATCAGATCCTTGTAGTCTTCGGGATGTTTCTGAGCTTCCCGGAGCGTATCGGCATCGACCACATTAAACTGGATATGATGCCCGTCCATCCGGAAATAAGCCCGGATCAGATGTACCAGATTATTACATCCTTCTTCGGTTGAAAGAAGTGAAGGAGTAAATTTCTGATTCAGTAACGTCCCGCCGGTTTTGATATGATCGATTTTGGCGGCAGAACGGATGACTGCCGTCGGTCCGTTCGTATCGGCCCCCTGGACCGGAGAGATGCCTTCCGACAGCACTTTCCAGGCATTCCGTCCATCCGGAGTAGCTCCGGTCACTTTACCGAAATAAACATGACAGGTAGTAGGCAACATATTTACCCGATAGTCCGCCCCCCGGGGAGATTTATGTCCCGACAAAACATCATAGTACATGTCGAACACCTGTACCTCCTGCTCGTCGGCATAATCATCATCGTTACCGTATTTCGGAGTATGATACACCAACTGATACTGCAACTCTTCGAATCCTTTGAAATCGTTCGCCAAAGCTTTCTCCATAGTCTCCATCGCGATGGTCTTTTTATCATACACATGATAGCGTAAAGCGGTCAGCATATCCGTAATGCTACCCAGGCCCACCCCTTGCACATAGCTACTGTTGTAACGGGCGCCACCACACATATAATCTTTTCCGTTCCGGATACAATCTTCGATCAGTACAGACAAGAAAGGTACCGGCATATATTTCATAAATATGCGTTCGATGATATTGTTACCGGTCAGTTTGATCCGCATAAAATGTTGTACCTGTGCTTTATAGGCTGCAAACAATTCCTCATAGGTCCGATAATCTGTAGCTGTCCCGGTTTTCAGACCGATCTGTTTGCCGGTCCGCTTATCGAATCCGTCGTTCAGGGTCAATTCCAGAATTTTCGGCAGATTAAAATAGCCGGTAAGGATATAAGCTTCGGTACCGAAAGCCCCGGTTTCCACACATCCCGAGCACCCGCCGTTCCGGGCATCGCGGACATCTTTTCCCGCCCGCAACATTTCCTGTACCAAAGCATCCGTATTGAACACCGACGGTTGACCGAAGCCGGTTTTGATGATTTCGACAGCAGCCCGGATAAAACGGTCCGGATTTTTCTTACTGACCTGAATCATCGAACTGGGTTGCAGTAAACGCATCTCCCGGATTACATCCAGCAGGATATACGACATCTCGTTCACCCCGTCGCTACCGTCTTCCTTCACCCCTCCGACATTGATCAGACAAAAATCGGTATAAGTATTACTTTCTTCAGCCGTAACCCCCACTTTGGGCGGAGAAGGATGGTTGTTGAATTTCACCCAGAAAGACTGCAACATTTCGTATACTTCTTCCTGAGTGACCGTCCCCTCTTCCAGCTGTTTTTTATACAGCGGATACAGGCTCTGATCCAAACGTCCGGGATTGAAAGAGTCCCAGGGATTCAATTCGGTAACCACACCCAAATGGATAAACCAATAATGTTGTAATGCCTCATGAACGGTTGTCGGAGCATGAGCCGGTACCCGACGACAAATCGCAGCCATTTTCTCCAGCTCTTTCTTTCTCACCGGGTCTTTTTCTTCGGCCGCCAGCTCTTCCAGGCGTTCGGCATACCGTTCGGCATAGCGGATCATTGCATCACAAACGATATCCATCGCCCTCAGCTCGTCGCGTTTATCCACGCCTTCCGGGTCGTTTACCAGGTCGGTCTTAGCCAGACTTTCGGCTATTTCTTCTTTCAAATCCAACAACCCGGTACGAAACATCTTTATCCCTAAAGCCGTATGTCCCGGCGCCCTTTGTTCCTGGAATTCCGTAAACACGCCGGCAGTATAAGCCTCTTTCCACTCCTGTGGCAAACTCTGAAATATCCGGTCGCGATTACTTTTCCCTTTCCAGTAGGGAATAATGATATCCCGGTAAGCAGCCCGGGTAGTTTCATCGGATTTAAAGGATACTTTCGGGCGATCGTTCAATATCTCGAGATCTTGTAACGAGTGGATACAGATTTCGGGATAAGTCGGAGTAGCCTTCGGGGCCGGTCCCCGCTCGCCGACAATCAATTCACCCTCATTCACACAAATATACTTATGTTCCAGGATATATTTAAACGCTAAAGCCCGTTGAACCGGTACCGGTTCGGCATCGGCCATCCCCGATTGATAAAATTCAGTAATCAGTAAAGCTCTTTCCGCCGAGATCCGATTCTCAGCATTCAGACTCTGCTCACGCAGTTTTCTGATTCGTTCGGTCATTTTCATAATAAGTATGGTTTTGATTTATAGTTTTTTAATAGGTTATATCCGAAAGCCTTGTTCCCTGAACATTTCCCGGATATCTTTCAGGTCTTCCTCTTTCAGGCCCGGAAGATCTCCCATTTCCCAATCCATACCGAGCCGTTTGTATTTATCTGCCCCCGTACGGTGGAAAGGGAGCAGATTCACCTCTTTCAAAACAGGCATCGTCTGTAAAAAACGAATCGTCTCCTGCACACTCTTCTTATCGTCGTTAAAACCGGGAATAACAGGTATCCGGACAATCACTCCGGCACCCTGTCCGGCAATTTTTCTCAGATGTTCACACGCCTCCCGGAATCCTTTACCGATGTACGCTTCGAACTTTCGAGGATCGGCAGTTTTTACGTCGTAAAGAAACAAATCCGTATACCGGCATATTTCTTCTAAATATGCTCCGGAAGCCACTCCGGCCGTATCGATACAGGTATGGATGCGACGGGCCTTACAAGCTTTGAGACATTCCAACAGAAAAACCGGTTGCAACAAAGGTTCTCCTCCTGAAAAAGTAACGCCTCCTCCCGATTCTTCGAAAAACACCGCATCTTTAGCTATCTCTTCGACTAATTCATCGACCGAAATCCCGTAGCCCACCTTCCGGATTTCTTCGAATTCACGGTCTCCTAATTTCCGGACTTGTTTCATCGACACAGTTTCCACAGTCTGACTTTCCGGGTTATGACACCAACGACAATGCAAACGACACCCTTTCAAGAAAACAGTCGTTCGTATTCCTGGCCCGTCATGAATCGCATAACGCTTGATATCGAATATATTTCCACGCATGACGAAATAAATTTAGAATGATAAAATTTATCTCACTCTCAAGATAAAAAAAACACAGAGAAAAATTGTCCTTCGGATTCAGGACAAAGAAAAGAATCCGCTAATATAACCAGCATTCAAAAAGTCCTTTGTAGGAACGATTCTGCAATATGCGAATTTCATTTAGCATAATCATCGAATAAACATCCCAAAGATAAAAACATTTTTTTATAAAACAAAAATATAAGTATTGAAAATACACTTCAAATAATAATTTTTTTAAATTTGAAGCAAAAAAATGGGAACCGCCAAAGGGGCATGTGCTACATCACTATTAATCAAATGATTATGAAAACATTTGTCTTTATCTTATTCTTTCTATCGCTCGCTTCACTCTCCCCGACCTTCGGCATTCCTTCCCAATTTCGCCATTATACGGTTGAAAACGGCTTATCGAGTAATGCTGTACAATGTTTGTTGCAGGACCGGACAGGATATATCTGGTGTGGCACTTCAGACGGTCTGAATCGCTTCGATTCGCGCCATTTCAAAACTTTCCGGCATATTCCCGGCGACACGGCTTCTTTAGGCAATAATGTCATTCATTCTTTATTCGAGGATTCGAAAGGTAATCTTTGGATCGGTACTGAGAACGGTGTTTTCCGCTACCGGGTATCCGAAGAAAAATTTTCGACCTTTCATCTACCGGATATCCCGGACCGGCTTTCTCAAAAAATCATCTACTCGATCAAGGAAGACCAATTGGGAAAAATCTGGATATCGGTTTATGGAAGCGGTGTTTTCCGCTACAATCCTTCGGACGGCAAGATCAAACATTACAGTCACGACATCAACGATGAAAAGAGTCTTATTTCCAATCTGACCACCAAGATTCTGATCGACCACACCGGAGATATATGGATAGCCACTCATGATCAGGGAGTATGTAAATACGATCCCTTCACCGACTCTTTTTTCCGGATCGATGCCACAGACAAACAAAGAGGATATACAGCCCGTTACATTTACGCCTTATGTGAAGATTCTTTCGGAAATATCTGGTTGTGTGACAACGGACTTTTCAAATACGATAAAACAACCCGCAACTGTACGGCCTGCCTCCCTCCTGCTGACGAACCGATAACCTATATCCATTTTATTACCGAAATACAACCGGGTATATTGCTCATCGGTTCCAATAGCGGACTGACACAATATAATCTGGCGGAGAACACTTTTTCTACGATCGGATACAATGTTCTTTTTCCGCAAGGATTAAATGACGGGATTGTCTATTCGATTCTGAAAGACCGGGAAGGAGGCATCTGGGTTGGAACGAATGCCGGAGGTATCAATTATCTTACGCCAGGAACCAATTGGTTCAATACGTTCTGCTATACACCTGGCAAAACAAGTGCCCCGGGGAAAGTCATCAATTCTTTTTGTGAAAACACCGACGGGACGATATGGATCGGAACAGATAATAAAGGGCTTTGGAACTACAACCCACACGACCAATCTTTCACTCCGGTATGCTTAGACGCCAAAAATCCGGACCTCAGCGTGCACGCCTTATATTGCGACCGCCATGAATTGTGGGTCGGGACTTATGCTCACGGTGTGTACCGGTTAAATTCAGCTACCGGTAAAGTGACCAACTATTCGGATAAAAATATCAAGGGCTTGAATCCGGGCAGTGTATACGCTATATATAAAGACAGCTCGGGCAGGCTCTGGTTCGGTACCCAAACCGGCATCCTATATTACGATATCTTCAGCAATTCGTTCGTTACTATCGCCGATCTGGGATACAACAGCTACATCACCGACATCACCGAAGACGCCAACCATACGATCTGGTTTGCTTCGCAAGGCAAAGGATTGATCAGCTATGACCTGAAAACCAGTACCCTCAAATTTCATTCCAACGATCAGACCGGTTTACCACAATCTATCGTGTGCCTGTGCAGCAATCAGGGCAAGTTAAGGATCGGTACGGGCGGATACGGACTTTATACCTACAATCCGGCCGACCATAGTTTTACCCGTCATCCCGATCCGTTATTTCGTACCCATACCACCATACAGACGATCATATCCAGTTATAATGAATTGTGGATCACGACCAATGCCGGTTTACTCCGGTTCAATACTTTGGATGAAACCATCAGCTATTACAATCAGGAAGACGGGCTCATCTGCCTTCCGTTTACCAACCAGGCCGGCCTGCAAACTTCCGGCGGTCAGATCTATATCGGCGGCAGCAATGGGTTCAATGTCTTCCATCCGCAAAGTATCCGCAAGAATGAAGTGATTCCCCATATTGTTTTTACGGCCTTCCGGCTTTTCAATCAGGATGTAACAATCGGCGGACATTCGGTCCTTCAAGCTCAGATCGACCGGCAGCGCTCGGTCATTCTCCCTCACAACGAGGCCGTTTTCTCTATCGAATTTGTAACGACCAGCTATTGTGCCCCGAGTAAAAATAAATACAAATACATGTTGAAAGGTTTCGATAAAACCTGGAACAACACGGACAATCAAAACAACATAGCCACCTACACCAACCTATCCCCGGGGAATTATACATTCCAGGTGATGGCCTGTAATAACGACGAGGTATGGAATCCCGAAAAAGCAGAAATCCGGATTACGATTCTTCCCCCCTGGTGGTTATCGAACGGTATGTTAGTCGTTTACGGTATCCTGATCGTTTTAGCGATCGCTTTGGGGTATGCACTTTTATTACAACGGACCAACCGACGCCACCGCAACAAGATCGCAGCCTTGCATCACGAGAACGAACGCAAACTATTCGATGCTAAAATCGGATTCTTCACCCATATTACCCATGAAATCCGTACTCCGGTAACGCTGATCCTGGCCCCCGTAGAAGAGATCATGCGTCAAAAAAATATCCCGGAGGAAATCAGGGACGACCTGGAAGTTGTCAAACGCAACAGCGAACGGTTACTGGACCTGGTAAATCAGATCCTGGATTTTACGAAAGCCGAACAAGAAGCTTTTTCCTCCCAAAACACCTGGTTCGACATCGATGATCTGGTGGAAAAAACTGTACAGCGTTTTACACCTGCAGCTCAGCAAAAGGGGATACAGCTCTCCCACGATACTCCACAACCGATCCGGATTTGCACCGACCGGGAAGCACTGACCAAAGTGTTGAGTAACCTGCTGACCAATGCCATGAAATTTACCAAAGACCGTATTCTGGTCTCCCTCTCTGAAAATCCTGAAGCACATACGGTAACGATCTCTGTCGAAGACAACGGTACGGGAATCAAACCTACGGAGAAAGAAAAAATATTCAACCTCTTTTACCAATCGGCCAATAAACCCCAACTTCCGAACAAAGGTTTCGGTATCGGGCTAGCCATCGTCAGCCTGTTGGTGAAACGAATGATGGGAAAGATAGAAGTGGAAAGCGAAGAAAACCGGTTTACTCGTTTCCGGATTACGCTTCCCCAGAACGAACAAAACGACCTTTCTATTTCTGTGACCTCTCCGGATAAAACAGCAGCACTCCGGGAAGTAAAAACTGAGGATCCGATCGAACCTGCCGGAACAGAAAAAACCGACAAAGATGGGAAAAAGGCCGGAACCGTACTGATTGTCGAAGATAACGAAGAGTTTATTTCTTATCTCACCCGTGTCATCGGACAACGATATCATATCCACACGGCCGGAAATGGCGAAGAAGCATTGAAATCACTGGAAAATCTGAAACCGGACATTGTCATCAGCGACGTCATGATGCCGGTAATGGATGGAATAGAATTATGCAAACGAATAAAAAGCGACATCAATCTAAGTCATATCCCGGTGATCCTGCTCACAGCACGCACGGATACAGCAAGTAAAATCGCCGGTCTGGAAAACGGAGCGGATGTCTATATCGAGAAACCGGTATCTGTGAGCTATCTGTATGCACAGATGGTCAGTCTGCTGGAAAACCGGAACAAACTGCGTTGTCTTTTTTCAGAGAAACCTTTCACCCCGATCAATACCCTGACCGAAACACAGGCCGACGAAAAATGGTTTAACCGTCTGAACGAGATCATCCAGGAGAATATCTCGAATACAGAATTTTCCGTCGACCAACTCACCCGAAGTGTCAATATGAGCCGTACCCTTCTGTATGCCAAAGTAAAGGCAGTAACCGGTTTGACCCCGAATGAATTTATCCGGTTGGTACGCCTGCGTAAAGCAGCGGAATATCTGGCCGGAAACGAATATAAGATCAACGAGATCTGTTATATGGTCGGCTTTAACAGTCCCTCCTACTTTGCCAAATGTTTCCAAAATCAATTCGGCGTATTACCCAAAGATTTTATCAACAATACCAACTGACCAAACCCAATATCTACTTATAAAACCATACGATTATGTTCAACAAAGAGACTTACATTCAGAGACGTAACAGGCTGAAGAAAGAAATCGGTAAAGGGATTTTACTATTTCTCGGCAACAATGAAAGCGGTATGAATTATGCCGACAACACGTATCATTTCCGTCAGGATTCGACTTTTTTATATTTTTTCGGTTCGGATTATGCCGGTCTTTCGGCTCTGATCGATATCGATGAAGACCGGGAAATTATTTTCGGGGATGAACTGACCATCGACGATATCGTCTGGATGGGCACCCAACCCACGATACGGGAAAAGAGTGCTTCAGTAGGCATCACAGCAACCGCTCCGACCGCCCAGCTGAGCGATTATTTAAATAAAGCGGTACAGCAGGGACGTCGTATCCATTATCTGCCTCCTTACCGGGGTGAACATCAGGTCACCCTACTCCGTTTACTGGGGATTGCCCCTGAAGCGCAAGTTGCCGGAGCCTCTACCGAACTGATCCGGGCTGTAGTCGGCCAACGAAACTACAAATCGGCCGAGGAGATCAGGGAGATAGAAGAAGCAGTAAATATCTCCGCCGATATGCACATCCGGGCGATGCAACTTGTCCGGCCGGGGATGAAAGAATGTGAAATAGCAGCAGCAGTGACAGAAGTCGCTTTACAAAATGGCGGACAATTGTCTTTCCCGGTGATTGCCACCATTAACGGGCAAACCCTCCATAATCATTATCACGGTAATATCCTCCACGAAGGGCAGTTGTTATTGTTGGATGCAGGAGCGGAAAACGGCATGCACTATTCCGGCGACCTCTCGTCGACCATTCCGGTAAGTAAACATTTTACAGAACAGCAGAAAACCATCTATCAAATCGCTTTACAAGCCCATCAGGCCGCAGTTGCCGCCCTAAGACCGGGCATTCCGTTCAAAGAGGTCCATCTGATTGCCGCCCGTACGATTGCAGAAGGGATGAAATCGATCGGCCTGATGAAAGGAGATCCCGACGAAGCAGCCCGTTCGGGTGCTTATGCGTTGTTCTTTCCCTGCGGACTCGGCCACATGATGGGACTCGATGTTCACGACATGGAGAATTTAGGCGAAGTATGGGTAGGATATAACGGACAACCCAAAAGTACACAGTTCGGTTTCAAATCGCTCCGTCTGGCCCGCCCCCTGGAACCCGGTTTTGTCTTTACCATAGAACCCGGCATCTATTTTATTCCTGAGCTCATCGACTATTGGAGAAGTGAAAAACGGTTCTGCGAATTTATCCAATACGACAAACTGGAAGCCTGGAAAGGTTTCAGCGGCATCCGTAACGAAGAAGACTACCTGATCACTCCCGACGGAGCACGCCGGCTCGGCAAATATAAACCGATGACCATCGGGGAGGTGGAAGGGATGAAGTAGGATTGGCGCACTGCGCCAATCAATAAAGTCTGATCCACTCATACCCATTCCCTGTCTGATCCATATAACGGATAAAATCTTCCGTCTTTATAGCCAGAGAAGCCCGGTTATCATTCGGATGAAACGACAATTTCCGGGCTTGTTTCAAATTTTCATCGAGGAAAACATAGACATGGTGTTCCGTATCGTTCACTAATCCGAAAGGACTGACAGATCCCGGCTTCAACCCCAGGTATTTCTCCATCCGTTTTTCCGAAGCAAAACTTAATTTCCCTTGTTTTAATAGTTGTTCCAGATCATGAATCGCCAGATTCCGATCACAATGAAAAATAACCAGGTAATGCCGGTTTCCCTTATGATTCCTGAAAAACAAATTCTTACAATGTGTACTGTCCAAATTTTTCCAATATTGGCGGGCAATCTCGATCGTAGGTGCCTCAGGATGTTCCAGATAATCGAATTCAATACCCAAAGCTTTCAATGTCTCATACACTTTCTCCTGTCCAATCATCATCTCATTTTATTTTTTTCATCTTTTTTCTTTTCCCCTCCTTCATTTTCCCCAAACCTTCAACCTTTAGCTTTTTACCTTTTACTTTTCCCCCTATACCACCTCCCCTGCCACTCTCCTCTCTCACGCAATCTCTTCTCCAGTTTAGCCACAAACTCATAATTCTTTATTCCCCATTTCGGAGCGATCAGATATTCTTCGGGTGATTGATTGACAAAACGTTCCAGATAAACATCCGGCCGGATATGTCCGATCACGTCCACTACAAAATCGAGGTATTCTTCATAGCTATACAACCTGAAAACCTCCGGATGCCGAAGATATTGTTCGGCCATCGCCGTTCCCCGGACAATCTGCAACTGATGTAGCTTCAATACCTGAATCGGCAGATCGCACAAACGGACCGCCCCCTCCAACATAGACTCCCGGCTCTCTCCGGGTAAGCCGAAAATCAAATGAGCTCCTATCCGGATACCTCTCTCAGCCGTTTTCCGTATCGCTTCCTCAGCTTCGGCAAAAGTATGTCCCCGGTTGACCGTTCGCAAAACTTCATCATTTGCAGATTCGACTCCATACTCTACACAAACATAACAACGCCGGGACAATCCGGCAATATAATCCAATACGTCATCGGTCACAGCATCCGGACGGGTAGCGATCACCAATCCCACTACATCGGGACAAGCCAACGCCTCCTCATACTTTTGCCGTAACTCTTCCAAAGGAGCATAGGTATTCGAATAAGCCTGAAAATAAGCCAGATACTTCTGACCGATATACTTTCGGGCAAAAAAGGCCCTTCCCTCCCCGATCTGTCGGGATATCCCCGACACAGCCCGGCAATAACCCGGATTAAAACTCTCATTATTACAAAACGTACAACCACCGGTCCCTTTTTTCCCATCCCGGTTCGGACAAGTAAATCCACCGTCGATAGACAATTTTTGCACCCGTTCTCCAAATAATTCTTTGAAATAAGCGGGGTAATCATTGTACCGTTTCCGACTCTCTGTTGGCTTCATGCATTTTCTCTTTAGCAGAACAAAAATATCATTTTATTTCTTAATTTTGTTCCCGTAACCACAAACAATAAATGATGAAAACAATCTGCACGGGCATGTTCACGATCATGCTGGTCCTTCTTTTCCGTCCCGTCGGAGCTCAAACCGAAGATGCTTTTCCTTCATACATCGAACAATGTTTCAACAACTATTTCAATTTCAACCCCCAGGAAAAAATTTATCTACATACCGATAAACCGACCTACTCTGCCGGCGAAAATATCTGGTTCAGAGCCTACTGCGTAGATGCCAGCTATCATATCCCGACCCAATTAAGTAAATTTATCTACCTCGAACTCATCAACCGTCAGGATTCGATTTTAAAACGTATCCAAATAAAACAGACCGATTCTTGTTTTTATGGCAATTTGACGATTCCATCCACCACCCCTCCGGGAGAGTATTGCCTGCGTGTCTTTACCAACTGGATGCAAAATAACGAAGAAGATTTTTTCTTCAAAAAAAATATACAGATCGTCAGTACAGTGAATGAAGTAAACATTCACACGGCAAGCAGCCGTCAGGACAATGCAATCCGGACGACGCTCACCCTAATCGATAATGCCGGCAAACCTTATGTTCATCAACGTCTGAAAATCACGACCTACCGTCATAAACTAGCGGTAAACAAGACTACCTTGAAAACCGATGAACAAGGATCCGCCACTTTACAATATCCGGTCAGCGACAGTATCGACCGGATTCAGGTAGCGTTCCCGACGGACTTGCCTTTTGCTTTTTCAAGAGAAATCCCTTTATTGAATCTTTCCGACGACTTCGACTTTCAATTCTTCCCGGAAGGCGGTAATTTATTAGCGGGCACCACGCAAACCGTCGCCTTTAAGGCACTGGATGCAAACGGACGTTCGATAGCTGCCGAGGGAAAAATTTACAATAGTAAGGAACAGGAAGTCGTTTCTTTTTCAACCTTTCACCGGGGAATGGGAACCCTGGAACTGACCACCCAGCCGGGCGAACGCTACTATGCCCTGGTACATACCGCCACAAACCGGGAAAAAAGAGTCGACTTGCAGATTCCCCAAGCGGAAAATCTGGCCTTGCAGGTTTATCCTCAGGACAACCACCTGATCCTTGCTGTCAAAAAAGGAATTCATTTTCCTGCAGGGAAAACGATTTATATCGTTATGCACTCCAGAGGACGTCTGTTAGGCGTGCTACCGGCAAAAGACGATTTCGTGGGAGCCTTACCCCTGAACTCCCTGCCCGGTGGTACCGTGCAGTTCGTACTAGCCGATGCCGACTCACACATTTACAGCCAGCGTTCTTATTTTATAAAGCCGGATCCGCAACCTGTATTACAACTCCGGACCGATAAAGAAAAATACGACAGACGGGAAAAAGTAAACCTGACACTACAGTTTACAGACATCGGCGAGCACCCCCTCGAAGGCAGTTTTTCTCTCTCTGTTACGGACAATACGATGGTTCCCCGTGACACCCTATCGGACAATATCGTCAGTTATCTGCTCCTGACCTCCGACCTCAAAGGGCACATCGAAGCCCCGGGAAGTTATAGTCGTGAAACTCCCGAACACATCGATCTCCTCATGCTCACTCATGGCTGGACCCGTTATGAGATCGGGAAATTCCTGACTGCCACACCTTCTAAAGCCACTTTCAAGCTTGAACAGAGACAAGAAATCCGGGGAAAAATCACCAATTATAGCAATAAGCCGATGGCGAATGCCAGTGTACAAATCTTTATCCCCGGTGAAAATACATTGGGAGAAGTGAAGTCGAACGAAAACGGAGAATTCATCATCCGGGATCTGGATTTCCCCGATAGTACGATTTTTCTGGTACGTGGCTACAAAGAGAAAGGAGGAAAAATGGTAGATATAACTATCACTCCCCGGCTATTTAAAGATCCCGTCACTCATTTTACAATCCCCCGGGAAAATAAACCACTGGGCAAAGAAGAATTTATGGACCAGTTCAAAGGTAGTTATTTCTACCAGAACGGTGTGAAAGTCTATATTCTCGACGAAGCGGTCGTATTACGTCACCGTCCGGAAAGCGTACAACACAAATACGAAGGCCAATACACAGATATGACGGATTACATCCTGGGCCAGGAAGAATTGAATAAATTCAATACTTCCAGTATCTATCAACTATTATCCCGTCTTCCGGGTGTTATTGTCTCCGGTACCAAAGTGACGATGGCCCGCAACGGAAGTACGCCTCTGTTCATGATCGACGGATTGCCACAGACCGAAGACATGCTGAACGCAGTGATGCCGGAGGATGTGGACAATCTGGGAGTCATCCGCGACGGAGCCCGGCTGACTTTCTTCATGGCCCAAGGCGGTGCCGGCGGTGTGATTGTCATCAATACCAAACATGGCCATTTCACCCCCAAAGCCACTCCAGGGTTGATCAAATTCATTCCTTTAGGTTACTCCGAACCGGATGAATTCTACATGCCCCAATACAACGACCCGGAAATACTCAAAGCTCCCGAAATCGATTACCGCAGCACGATTTATTGGCAACCGGTCGTCCCGATCGATTCATCCGGGCAGACTTCCCTCTCTTTTTTCACTTCCGACATGGCCGGCAGTTATACCATCACCGTCGAAGGATTGGGGAAAAACGGGGAACCGGTATACCGGCAAACGACAATCCGGAGGGAATGATAAAGAGCCAAGAATTCAAAATTGAAAACGTTTGAGTAATAGATCATTATAAAAATAGAAGCCGATTTTTATAATAACAAAAAATATTCTATATTTGCAACTCTGAATACGCAAGCTCGCGTGGCTTTCAGTTTATTGTATATCAATAGTTTATAAAAACAATATCATAATAATAAACCTTCCCTCTCAGGGAAATAAATCAAATCTAACAGAAATATGAGTACGAAGTACGTTTACACATTCGGAGACGGAAAAGCAGAAGGCAAGGCAGACATGAAAAATCTGCTCGGTGGTAAAGGCGCCAACCTGGCGGAGATGAACCTGATCGGCCTGCCTGTACCTGCAGGTTTCACGATTACCACTGAAGTTTGTACACTTTACAACCAGAAAGGTAAAGATGCTGTTGTAAAATTAATAGAAAACGACGTTAAAGCCGGTATTGCACACATGGAAAAAATCATGAATGCAAAATTCGGTTCCAAAGGAGAGGCTTTCCCGTTGATGGTATCCGTACGTTCCGGTGCCCGTGTTTCTATGCCGGGTATGATGGACACCGTGCTGAACCTGGGATTGAATGACGATGCCGTAAAATTACTGGCAGAAAAATCAGGAAATGCCCGTTTTGCCTGGGACTCTTACCGTCGTTTTATTCAGATGTACGGCGATGTTGTAATGGGTGTAGCAGCAGCAAAAGGCGAGCACAATCCGTTCGAAGTTGAAATCGACAAGCTGAAAGAAGCCAAACATATCAAACAAGATACTGAATTTACCGTTGAAGATTTGCAGGTATTGGTCGAAAACTTCAAAAAAGTAGTCAAAACCAAAACCGGCAAAGATTTCCCGACTTGTCCGTGGGAACAGCTGTGGGGAGCCATCTGTGCCGTATTCGATTCATGGATGACCGAACGTGCCGTTCTGTACCGTCAGTTGAACCAGATCCCGGAAGAATGGGGTACTGCTGTTAACGTACAGTCTATGGTTTACGGTAACATGGGTAACAATTCGGCTACCGGTGTTGCTTTCAGCCGCGACGCAGCAACCGGAGAGGACATCTTCAACGGAGAATACCTGATCAATGCACAGGGGGAAGACGTTGTAGCCGGTATCCGTACACCGCAGGAAATCACCATCGAGGGTTCACGCCGTTGGGCTAAACTGCAGGGTATTTCCGAAGAAGAACGTGCTTCTAAATATCCTTCGTTGGAAGAAGCTATGCCTCAGGCTTATGCCGATCTGAACGCTGTACAGGAAAAACTGGAAGACCACTTCCACGATATGCAGGATATGGAATTCACCATCCAGGACGGTAAGCTGTGGATGTTGCAGACCCGTAACGGAAAACGTACCGGAGCCGCTATGGTGAAAATGGCTGTCGATATGCTGAAACAAGGTATGATCGATGAAAAAACAGCTCTGTTGCGTCAGGAACCGGCTAAATTGGACGAGCTGCTCCATCCGGTATTCAATAAAGAAGCTCTGAAAAAAGCTCACGTTATTACCAAAGGTCTGCCGGCTTCTCCGGGTGCTGCCTGCGGGCGTGTCGTATTCTTCGCCGACGAAGCCGAAGAATGGAAAAACAGAGGCGAAAAAGTGGTTCTGGTACGCCAGGAAACTTCTCCCGAAGACCTGCGGGGAATGAACGTATCCGAAGGAATCCTGACCGCACGCGGTGGTATGACTTCTCATGCAGCTGTCGTTGCCCGTGGTATGGGTAAATGTTGTGTATCCGGAGCAGGAGATATCGTAGTCGATTATGCAAAACGTAATTTCTCCGTAAACGGAACAATCATCAAAGAAGGCGACTGGATTTCCCTGAACGGTTCTACCGGTGAAGTTTACTTAGGAAAAGTAGAAACAGAAGATGCAACATTAGACGAAGACTTCACGGCCATCATGAATCTGGCTGAAAAATATACCCGTATGTATGTACGTACTAATGCCGATACCCCGAAAGACGCCCGTAAAGCCCGTGACTTCGGAGCCAAAGGTGTCGGACTTTGCCGTACAGAACATATGTTCTTCGAAGGACACCGTATCGACGCTATGCGTGAAATGATCCTGTCCGACACGGTAGAAGGACGCCGCGATGCACTGAACAAGATCCTGCCGATGCAGCGGGGAGACTTCGAAGGTATCCTCGAAGCCATGAACGGACTGGGGGTTACCATCCGTCTGCTCGACCCACCTTTACACGAATTTACTCCGAACGAACCGGCTTCACAACAATATATGGCTCAGAAACTGGGAATTCCGGTAGAACGTATCAAAGAAAAAGTAGATGCACTGCACGAATTCAACCCGATGCTGGGTCATCGTGGCTGCCGTTTGGGAGTTACCTATCCGGAAATCACCGAAATGCAGGCCCGTGCGATCATCGAAGCAGCTTGTAACCTGAAACTGCGTGGTCTGGATCCTCGTCCGGAAATTATGGTTCCTTTGGTAGGTACTGTGAAAGAACTGAAACAGCAGGCTGAAATCATCAACCGTGTTGCAGCTATGATATTCGAAGAAAAAGGCGTTAAAGTAGATTACAAAGTAGGTACGATGATCGAAATCCCGCGTGCCGCTATCACCGCAGATCAGATCGCCGAAGTAGCCGAATTCTTCTCATTCGGTACCAACGACCTGACTCAGATGACCTTCGGTTACTCCCGTGACGACGCCGGTAAATTCTTACCGGAATACATCAGGAAAGGTATCCTGAAAACCGATCCGTTCGCTGTATTGGATCAGGAAGGTGTAGGCCGTCTGGTTGAAATGGGTGTGAAACTGGGTCGTAAGACTAATGCAGACCTGAAAGTAGGTATCTGTGGAGAACACGGTGGAGAACCTTCATCCGTCATCTTCTGCGACTCAGTAGGTATGAACTATGTCAGCTGTTCACCGTTCCGCGTGCCCATCGCCCGCGTAGCTGCTGCACAGGCTGCTATTATGCATGCAGGTAAGTAATAAGAATTTATTACAAGCTTAAATATCAAGGACTTCTCAATACTGAGAAGTCCTTTTTTAATAATGATAAAGAATAATCCTCAATAAGTATTCTGTTGAATTTGACCTCGGCTCAGATAAATCTCATTACTGTTTATAGGTTCGGCAAACCGACGATCTTTTAATTCCAACCGATACTCTATCGGCTGGGATTCTTTATTTATAATCAAACCGTCATGTGAATAGAATATACGTTTCAGGTTCACATCATCCAAAGTCGTTTCGTTGTAATTCAACCGCCGGATATCGAACCACCTCAGTCCCCAGGTCAGCTCCCGTACTCTCTCTTCCAGAATTTTCGCAATAGCTTCTTCCTTTGTTGCTGCCGACAACTTAACCTCCGGTCCGGGTGCAATCCTTTTAGCCCGCAATATATTCACCGTTTCCATGGCTTGCTGAAACTTTCCCTGACGAGCCAGGCATTCCGCTTTCGTAAGTATCATTTCCTGTACTGTAGTTCCATAAGGTATACTGGTTCTGAAATAAACATATCCGGGATAAGTATATTTGATATTATGCCTCCATGAAAAATTCTCACACATCAAATATTTATACCGCAAATCATTTTCCGTATCATACAATTTCAGCATTTCCCGGCTAGGACAGAAATAGGCACAGGAAGCAGAAAGGAAATACTGATAATAAAACTCCGCCCACTCTAATTTTACAGAAGGATCGGAACTGGAATCCCACCACAGATAAGGTACTTGCAGTGGTCCCTGACTGGAGCTCTGTTCATTACCATAATACATTTCCGTATTATAATCCACCAGACGGGCATCTGCCTGAAGAGCCAAATCTGCATATTTCAATGCCTGATCGTAATCATGGCAGAAAAGATAAAAGCGGGCCAGAAAACTATGAACGGCAGGTATACTTACCCGCCACCGCCGATTAACATTATCGACCGTAATTTTGAGTGCTTCTTTCAAATCTTCCTCGACAAAACGATAAGATTCCTCCAGATTCATCCGGACCAACGACTGCTCGAAACTGGTGGATGTCTTATGAGGTATTCCCGGTTCTTTCATATTTTCCGGGCTATAGGGAAGACAATAAGTATTCAGCAATTCCCAATTCTGAAAAGCACGGATAAAATGAGCTTCAGCCTTCAAATCAGCCTTCAAGGCCTCATCTCCTGTCACCCGACTCAAATTTTCCAATACCGTATTTGCCGTAAAAATATTTTTATAAGCACTACTCCAGGTTCCGGAACCCGATAAATCGGCCACCTCCTGATTCATCCACAGATAATAAGCGATACCATGCTGATAAAACGGAGCTCCGTTATTGGTTTTATCGTACAAATCCGTTGAAATTTCCGTAATATCCGGACTTAACACCAGGCTGGTATTGCCGGTTGTCGTATTGATTGCAGCCAACAAAGCATCCAGATGTTCCACTTTCGACAGCTCGATATTTGTCTTTTTCGAAGGAGCTATATCCAAAAAGCTGTCACAAGCAGCTCCGACCAACATCCATACCAGAAGGCATAAAATCATTCTCATTTTTCCTCCTGCAATTTTTATATATCTTTCCATATCCTTTTTTTAAAAATTAAATTTTACCCCAACAATAAAAGAACGCTCCGGTTTGACCGTACCCTCCGGAAATTCCGGATCATTTTTATATTTATTCGCTGTAATCAAACCCAGATTATTGATCTGTCCATAAACGGCAGCGGTCCGGAAACCTATTTTCTGTAACCAGACTTCCGGGATATGCCAGGTCAGATTCAATTCCTGAAAACGAATATGATTGGCATTGTGGTACAGATAATTCATCGCATCCGTATAATAACTATCGTAATACATTTGATTGGAGTCTTCGGTATCCGTCAGCAAAGGAGGCATAGCCTTATCCCCGTCCAATAATTTACTTACATCTTTATGTACCCAGATTTTCGAAGTTCCGGTCGTTCCCATCGTCGGATAATTGAAAGAAGAACGTTTGAATTTATGACCGAATTTTCCGGTAACAATCAAAGAAAGATCGAAATTATAAACCTTAAAACCGGTAGTCAGCCCCATAATATGGGGAGCCACCTTTACGCCCTGTGACCTGAGCCAGCCGGTTGCATCCGAAGTATTGTCGTAAACGGTGTTCATCGGCCTCAAACCGTCAGGGCTACTCCCTTCCTCCACACAAGGGATACCGTCCTTATTTACCCCGGCATAATGCCAGGCATATATCGTACTGGCATTTTCCCCCTCTTTAAAGTCACCCCTCAAATAAGTCTTTGCACTATTATCGGTAACAAATAATCTTTCTATCCGGTTCAAATTATAAGCATAGTTGACATTACCATACCATTGGATATCTTTTCCTATAATATCGAGCTGGCTTCCTACTTCCAGTTCGATCCCACTGTTCAGCATTTCCGCATTATTCAACTTTTGACTGGTTGTCCCGTTGGCCGAAGAAATAGAAATCGTCGCGATCAGATCTTTACTGTACTTCCGGTAATAATCCAGTTTTCCGGCCAGTTTACCTCCCCAGAAAGAATAATCGATTCCGATATCTACACTCCCGACCTTTTCCCAGCGAAGTTCGGGATTTCCAAAACTCGCAATACTACCGGTAATCTCATGTTTATAAACATTCTCAACCGAACCGATACTCACCAAAGGTTTAAACGAGGTAGAAGTGTCTACATTTCCATTGTACCCATAGGTCAAACGCAGACGCAGCCAATCGATAAACAAATAATCGCTCATAAAACTTTCCTGTCCCAGATTCCACATTCCTCCCACAGACCAAAAAGGAGCATAACGATATTTAGGATCGTCCGTAATAAAATTCGACGCATCTGTCCGGACGCTCCCACTGATCGTGTATTTATTATCGAAAGTATAAGCGGCATTGCCATATAGAGAAAAGAAACGATCGGTGTTAAATGTAAAGGTACTTGCATAATCATCGACTGTAATCGTATTCCCGAAGAGGTCTTTTATCGCCAGCTTACCGGTTCCGTTAGGGAAAAGTTTGGAAGTCAGCGTCTCGTCATTGTAGCCGTATACCCGGGGAGAGGTATAGGAAGTTGTCCGGCGATGCCGTAATTCGGTTCCTAACACAACATTAAAATCATGTCTCCTGAAAGTCCGGTTAAAATTTACCTGATTCCTAAAAGTATACCCTTGCATTTCCGAAGTATATTGGTCCAGAAACTGCCCTGTCGGATAGGCCGATTTCCCGACGACTCCTGTTGCATCGTTGTATTCGGTATAATAATTCACCGGATTTTTCACTACCCAGGAATCCTCTTTGTAAAGATCCCGCCTTTTGGAATTAAAAATCTCATATTGTAACGAAGAGGAGAAATTCAAGCCTTCCCATAATTTCAGGGTCAGTGCAGCCTGGAAACGGGCCTTGATGTCCTTAGTCGAACGGTCACGGCTTCTGATTTCCTGTAAAGGATTATAAAACCAGTCGGAATAAGGAAAGCCATTACCGACCAACCGCTCCATGGCCGGCAGGTAATAGTCGCGGACAATATGTGTATAAGAACCGTCCCGGTTTGTCAGGTGTTCATAAGGAGAAAGATCGCTTATCGCGATATCGTTTTCATCGGATGCATGGAGGACGGCTCCGTTATTCTGCTTTTTCACATATTGGAACATTCCGGAAATATCTAATTTCAGCCACTTGCAAATATCGCTGTTCATCCGCATATTGAGCATATATTTTTCATCCTGTGTACCAATATAATGGGTTTTGTCTTTTTCATACAATAACGACGTCATGACACCGACTCTTTCTCCTCCTCCGGATACGGATAAATTGTATTGCTGCAAAAAAGGATTTCTCAACAAATGTTTATAAACGTCATCCTTATAATCCGTCTCCTGCAATTCCTGTAAACGGAGCCTTTTCGTGTCTTCGGAAATATTTCCCAGCCGGGCTTCATTCAAAGCGATTTGTGCCCAGGTATAGCATTTTCCGGCCACATCATCTTCTGAGAAAATCCCTTCATTCAAAGCAACCCCATATTTTCCGAAAATCATTTCTTCGTAGCGGATCTGATCTGCAGAAGCGGCTGTAGGATTGGCATAATCCAAATCTATTTTCTGCCGGAAGCGCAAAAAAGTATTAAAGGCGACATTCAGTTTATCTCCTTTGGCCGCTTTGCGGGTAGTGACCACAATCACGCCGTTACCGGATCTGGCTCCCCAAATTGAAGCAGCTGCAGCATCTTTTAGTATAGAAACGCTTTCCACGTCATTCGGATTAATCGTTTCGAATCCTCCTTCCACAGGGAAACCGTCCACGACAATCAGCGGTTGAGCGTTGGCATTCAAGCTCGAGCGTCCCCGGATTTCCAGACTGGCTTTTCCATCTTCTGTCAGAGTGGCCTGAACGCCTGCTGTAGTTCCGATCAGCCGGGATGATAAATCGGAAGCCGGTTTTTCTAACTGCCGCTTGTCGACGATATCGAACGCTCCCGTCGCACGTTCCCGGGAAATCGTCTGATAGCCGGTGATCAGTACGTCATCCAAAGAAGTTATTTCCGGTTTCATCGATATTTCATAATGTTCACGCCCGTCTAAAGGAAACTCCACAGTCTCCATCCCGATGAAAGAAATCACCAATACCACCTTCCCCTTCAAGCCGGCAGGTACTTTAAATTCAAAATGTCCTCCGATATCGGTAGTTACCCCCAAGGTATTTTCTGCCTTCAAATAAACAGAAGCCCCCGGCAAAGGCAAGCCCTTTTCATCCCTTACCGTACCTTGCACTTTCATCTGTTCACTCTGCAAATTTTTTACCGCCGAAGCATCCTTAGCAATAACGATTGCATTTTCACTGACCGTGTACTTCAATCCATTCAGCGACAACACCCGATCCAAAGCCTGCTCTATAGTGACTTGTTCCATATTCAGAGAAACATCGGCAATCTTACGGATATCGTTTACCGTATAAACGATATAATATCCGGAATTCTGCAATATTTGATTCAAGGCTTCCTCCAATGTCACCCGATTCAAAGAAAAAGAATACTTTTCCTGTCCAAAAGATTCGGTAGCCATCACTAAATTAGCGCACAACAAAAAGATAACCGTCATTTTCATGATTAACGTCATTTTCCTCAATTTTCCTCCTCCGGAAGAAAAATAAATCTGCTTTTTTTTCATAATTTTGTAATTAGAGTTAATAAATACCCGCTAAAGGGTTGCTTATTAGTATCCAACAAGGAGTGTTGCCTCACTCCTTGTTATTTATTTTCCCCTGTCCGATAAAGAGTCACCTCGTTGCCTTCTATCGAATAAGTCACATTTTCAGTTAATTTCAAGAGATTCAATATTGTCCCGATATCTTCATAACGACGGGTTTTGATATAAAATTTCAGATCGCCGAATTTCTCCCTGTCATAATGAAAGGTAACCCCATACCACCGACTCAACCGGGGAATGATTTCCTCCAGTCCACAATCATTGAACAAAAATAAACCATCTTTCCAGACGACGAAGTCTTCGGCATCGACCTCTTTTATTACAGTCTTCCGGTTTTCTGCATCATATTTCAACTGTTGTCCGGGCAATAACACACGCTCAGCATGTCCCGGAGCCGAAACAGCCACTTTTCCCGTCAATAAAGTAATCGTCGATGCATTTTCTCCCCGGTATGCAGAAAAATTGAAAGCCGTTCCCAATACCCGGGTCTGTACGTCTCCGGATTTTACGATAAAAGGTCTCTCCGGATCAGGAGTCACTTCAAAGTAAGCTTCCCCGTCCAATTCTACGCACCGTTCTTTTTCTGCAAACTGTACCGGATAACTCAGGCTAGAAGCGGAATTCAACCATACCTTCGTACCATCGCCCAAAACCAAGCGATATTCTCCCCGTAACGGAACCATCAAGGTATTCCTCTCCGGCCAGCCGGTTTTATTTTCCCGACTGTCATATACGATCGTTCCCTTCCGGTGGTCCCAGGAAATTCCAGGTAGCTGTAACGTATCACAATCCTTTTGTAAATCCACCCGACAACCATTACCCAATACTAAAACAGCACAGTTTCCTCCCGGCTTTATTCCAGGTTGTCCGGCCGATTCCGGAACAGTTATCCCTTCCTGTTCCCACCACCAAAAAGCCGACATAATTCCGATCATGACCATCGCAGCAACACCTGCCATCAGTATACGGCGCTTCCAGCAACGCCACTTCAACCTGACCGTCAATTTCTTAAAAGAGCGGTCGGTATCGATCTGTTTCTCCAATTCCATCAAACGTATCACTCCCCTTCCCGAAATAATCCGATCGTAACTCTCTTTATTCATCCGGGAAGCTCGTATCCACTCCTCCAATTCCTGTTGTTCGGTCCCGGTCAGCTTCCCTCCCGATCTTTTTCTGGCAATCAATCCGGCAATATGATTCAATCTGCTCGTATCCATATTTTCATCTTTTATCAGAAAGACACCATTTTTTAAGAAAAAGATTACACCTGTACATTTTTTTTTCATTTATTTTTCTGTTTCCTCTCCAAAAGATTAATTTAGGCGCAGAATTACCTGAGGGGTATGGGGAATGACTTTTTATTTACACGGATAAAACAAGGAGATGAAAAAGCTCTGGAAAAATTCACAAAAGAAAATTATCTCTTTTTTTGTGCTTTAGCCAACCGTTATGTCAACGATGTACAAGAGGCGGAAGATATTGTGCAGGAAGTATTGATCCGCCTGTGGGAAAACAGAAGGCACTATCAGGACATCACCTGTTTACGAAGTTTCGTATATACTATGATCCGGAATCAGTCTTTAAATCTGATCCGGAATCGCAAACGTTCAAGTCAACACTTTCATCTCCTGCCCGAAGAAGAGGAAAACAATTTTTTCAACATTCTCGTCGAGGAAGAAAGCAACCGTCTGCTTTTCAATGCGATAAATACTTTAGCTCCACAAAGTGCGGCCATCATACAACTCAGTCTTCAAGGCTTGAAAAATGAAGAAATCGCCCGGGAATTATCCATTTCCGAGAATACGGTGAAAGTTCTGAAATACCGTTCTCTGAAAAAACTCAGGCAGCTCTTGCATCATCGTATTTTCAACATACTCGCTTTTTATATCTGATTTACACAAAACAACACAGTTTCCTCCCTTTATCAGCCTCCCCAAACGATATACAGACGGTTCACAGATGCCAGGACATCTGTGAACCGTCTTCTGCAGATCCGGACTATAACTGACCGGAAGTTTTATAAATCAAGGATACCGGATTTTCCAAATCGACCTCAGCAGGAGTCTGCCAATACAAGCGCTTCTCTTCCGGTCTGTTCTTCATGAGCTTCACATTCAGAATAACAAACTGCCCGTTCGCCAAAGCACATCCCAGCTGAGGTTGTCCCTGAACCGATGCAGTCATATGTTTTACCGGAGCATCGAAATGCCAATAAAACGACACACCGTCTCCCGGAGAAGCATAATTGTAATAGTACATGTCGTTTCCTTTCATCAATAACAGGTACTTATCCGTCGACAAAACATAGGGTAAACAATCCTCATACACGAATCCGGACGGTAATTCCTGAACAGCAAGGCTACCCTCCTCATAGTACAATTCTGCTGTCGAACGTTTTAAAGTAAAGGTCTGTTGTAAGTATTTTCCTCCGGGAGTTTTAAGTATCATATAATAATATCCACCACTCCAATCCCCCCATCCTCTGAAATAGATCAACTCATGATCCCCCAAATCGTTCAGAGGAACAAAACCGTCAGGCCATCCCTTGTCGGCTTCCGGAAAAACAGCTGCATATCCGGCGTAGTTCACCCCCCAAAAATCACGGAAATCAAAAACAGCTGCCAGACGGTTACGGGGATTTGCAGCCGTTCCACGGTCGTGTACCACGGTATACCCTACCGCCTGCCAATCACAATCCAACAAATGTCCACGCACCTCTTCTTCACCGACCAGAACAGGCTCGGTAATAAAATAACCCGAATTAAACAAGGCATCGGAATACTTCAACCGGGTATACAACCGTCCATCTTTATTTTCAATGACATCCAGCCAATGCATCCAGGTTGCATTCACCGGTTCGAACTGTTCCGGGAATACTCCGTCCATAAAAGTCTCCGACAGATAAATATCGCGCAATAAAGTATTCCCGTCGATATCGATACAGCCCGGAGCTCCCTGTTGTAAAATCAGCAACGATCCCGGAGCAGTCCGGGAAAAATGCTCGGTTATCCGGACCGGACCACTACCCAATACTTCCCCGTTCGTTTCTTCGTAGACATCCGGGAAAGTCTGATTATCAAAAACACAATATATCCCTAAATCATCCATCTCGTAAGCAGTAATCATTTCCCGGACAAACCCCAGAGAAGACTGACCGTTCTTCTCAGACAAAATCATCCAGCCTTTACTTTTATAGGGAGAATCTATCCGGAGCGATTTCTGATTGCTGTATACCAATCCGTTTGCCCGGTCGGTTACCCTCAGGATCACCTGTCCCGTAGCTACAGTATCTACAATCCATTCCAGGTTAAGTTCGTCTCCGATCGTTTTACCGGCAAATGTCCACTCATATGCCAAATCGAGTTCGTCCCCGTTCCCGCTTGCAAAATGCAGAACCGGTTTATACCGGACCGTATCTCCCAGAGCTGCCCAGGGATAGGAATCCTGCCCGAAAGGTTCCACCTCGATCGTATTTACAAAACGATAATCGTTATTGCCTTTGTCGTCGTAACACCCTACAGACAGAAAAGCCAGCAGCCAATACAATAAATATATTTTATTTTTCATAGGTATCGGAATTATAAATTAATAACAAGGGATTTTATCAACCATCGGAGTCACATTATCGTCCCACATAATATTATGTTCTATGCAATACCGTTTAAATTGTAAGGTATACGCTCTGGCAACAGAAAGTTCGACCCCTTCCAGGGTATTCACCCCTGTGCACAAGATAAACTCCTCCATTTTTTTGGATGAATACTCTCCCAATATCAAGGACTCCAATTCTCCCTTCCACCATTCCGGCTTGCTCTTCACAGCGGTAAAGGTCAGTTTGGCTCTTTGTTGCCCATCCAGACCGGGCCGGAAATGCTCGTTTGCAACGATCCGCAAACCAACTGATAAAGTCTGTTCTGTCAACAAGGGATTCGAATTCATTACAGTCACTACCAGCGTATCCGTCACCCGGTCTTTCCGGAAAACCAGGTGTTCGGGAAGTTGGTAGTCAGTCGTTCCTGCAGTAGTCAGACTATCCACTACTTCCAGGCGGTAAGTCAAATCCTCTTCCGGTATATTTCCGGTCAGCTTCAAAACAAAAGCAACTTCATGAGTCGATGCTCCGGGATAATTGGCAAAAGAAATAAATGCAGTATCGGCTCCTTTTTCATTGACGAAAGACAAATACCGCGGCCCTTCGTAAAATCCGGTTGTATGATGGGTACAGGCTCCGATCACGAAGCACAGCAAACCGATAAATATGTATCTGTTCATAATTTTCACGATTAACATTAATTGATCACTTCATTATCCGGCAGAGGAAATACAAAACCATCGTCAGGCATAGATTCCAGGGGTTTTATGTTCAAACGTTTAAAATAATAATACAACTGCCCTTCCTGCATAAATTCACGCCGGGCCTCATCGATCAGTATCTTTTTAAAATCGTCGAGGCTGGAAACCGTCAGCCGTCCTTTAGTACAATCCCGGGCAACACGTACCTGATCCAGTTGTTCGATAGCGGCCTGAGTCTCTCCTTTCCGGTAAAGATATTCGGCTTGAATAAAATACATCTCGCTCACCCGGATCAGCGGAATCAAATCCTCGGTTTGCGTATATTCCAAGGTATTGTTGGTCGGTAAAATATATTTATTACAGATCCGGTCGGCTCCCGAAGTCTCTGTCAAATACTCTTTCCTCACATCTGCCTCATCGTCGAAAATACCGGGATATCCGGCCAGTACAAGTCGGTCGGAACTCGTCGTATAATAAGGCTCATAATTATCCAGGTTCAATTCGTTCGACAGGGCAAAAATCACTTCTTTATACCGTTTCCGATCATTGTTCTGTACCTCCTCCTTCTTTGACAACTGGAAACAAACTGCAGCATATTCTTCTGCATAGGCATCCAGTACTTCTTGTGCACAATGAGCGGCTTTTTCATATTCGCCCATATAATTATAAACCCTGGCCAGCTGGGCTATAACAGCGTAATAATTCATACGGAATCCCCGGTAAAGGAAAAACAAATCGGTTACCGAACTGCTCACCCAGTTATTCTTAATCCGTTTTTCAGCCACCAACATCGATTTGTCGGGTAGTGTATCGAACGGAGCTACTAAGTTTTTGGCCTGGAGCAAATCCCGTTCTACCAGCGACAAAATCTCCTGTACACTTTTATCCGGTTCGTAGGTAGAAGGATAATTCTCGAAATAAGGCATGTAATTTCCCGAAGGATTGGTCACCGGTGCCGGAGCCCAAAGCCGCAGTAAATCAAAATGCAGGAAAGCCCGTAAAGCCAGCGCCTCCCCCTGGATCATATGCTGTTCTGCCTCACCTCCTCTGAATTTAGAGGGATCCTCCCCGGTAATCCGCCCGACAATATTGTTACAGTTTGCAATCGAATTATAGGTATTCGACCAGATAACCTGAATCACCGACTTCACTGTTTCATCACGGTAAGCATAATTCTTTCCCGCGATTCCATATGCCGAATAATTCGACAATTTTTGAGTATTGTACAACTGTCCCAAAACATCAATAAATCCCCAGCTCATCTGCTGCCCGTACATCGAAGTCTGAGACATCTGGCGGTATACGCCGTTCAACGCATTCCGGTATCCCTCTCCGGTGGAAAACAAATCTTTTTCATCCACAGAATCCTCCGGAATCACATCCAGCCAATTACTGCAACCTCCCAATGGCAACAGTAAACAACAGGCTATTATCCAATGATATATTTTCATAATTCAAAATTTAAAAATTAGAAAGCAGCTTTCAGCGAAAAATTAAAACTCCGGGCATAAGGATAATTCAATCCTCTTTCCACCTTCACCGACGACCAACGGCAAACATCGTTCGCACCGATCTCAAAACGCAGCATACTCAAGCCGATCGTCTTCATCCACTTCTGCCCGGCGTCGAAATCATATCCCAGAGAAATAGAGTTCAGGGTCAATACATTGTTATCCTCGACAAAACGGGAAGTCGGACGGGTACGCATAATACTGCCGCCCACCCCGCTGGTCAGCTTACGGTAACGAGCCTTATCCCCCGGTTCTTGCCAACGTTCGGAGAACACCCGTTTATCAACATTAGAGGTGTATACATTCACATCTTCTACTTTGTCACGTAAAGTGCTGTTGTATATCTGGCCGCCGGCTTCATACATAAAAGTCATATACAAACTCAGATTTTTATAAGTGGCATTCAACCCGAAAGTACCTTGTATTTTGGGTTCCGTATCCCCCAAGACCACCTGATCGTTCGTATTCCAGGTATTGGTAATGCTTCCGTCCGGGCGGATAAAAATCTCCTCTCCGGTAGCAGGATCGATTCCAAGTGAGGGAACTCCCCAAATCGACGTCTGGGATCCTCCTTCGACATATTGAGTAAACGGCTGGGTATTCGAACCGTCGAACCGGTTACTGTTGGCAAAATGGTCTTTTACCCGGTCATTGTAAGCCTTCAGACTCTCCGATATTTTCAGGATTCTATTTTCATTGTGGGCCAGGTTAGCGAAAACAGCTACAAACAGATCTTTTCGACGGACTACTTCGCTCCGGAATTCCAGTTCATATCCTTTATTTTCCACCTCTCCGATATTATCCATATAAGTGGTAAAACCTGTCGAACTCGGAATCGTCACCGAATTGACGAGATCCACCGTTTTTTTCTGATAATAAGAAGCTTTGATATAAAGCAGGCGTTTCCATAAACTCAGTTCAACACCGGCATCCCAGGTATTCGTCGTTTCCCAGGTTAGGTTTGTATTCCCCAAAGCATAGAGGGTACCACCGAAACCGGTTTTATACCAACCGTCCGTAAACATTTTATAAGTCGTTCGGGCTACATAAGGCGGAAAATTCACTTTCCCGGTTTGTCCGTATGAAACCCGTATTTTCAACTGGTCAATAACCGTTTGTCCTTTCATAAAACCGTAGTTATGAATATTGACACCGGTCCCCGCAGACCAGAAGGGAGCAAACCGTTTATCCGCCCCGAATTCCGAAGAACCGTCCATACGTACCGAAGCATCCAGCAAATACACATCGTTATAACTGTAATTCAGGGTCCCCAGAAAACCGATCAGCCGGGTGGAATTATCGGAACTTACCGGTTTGGAAACAATTTCTTCGGCATAATTCGGAGAACTCAAAGCCCCGGAAGGGAATCCCCGGTAAGAAGCCGAAATATTATCGGTTTTGGCAGAGCGGGCATTCACCCCCAACAACAAATTGATATGGTGTTTTTCGACAGAACGGTTATAAGACAGGGTTGAACTCAGATCCCAGTAGAACTCATTTCCCCTACTGGTATTCAATTCGCCGGAAGAAGGATTTTCTGCAGTCTGGGGAGTTGTATTTTTCGAAGACAACGGATCCAGAAAACGTTTCGTATCGGTAATCTTACGCGTCAGGCTGAATTGAGTTTTCCATAACAAACCGGTAGTTATATTCCAGTTGATACCCAGATTATTGACAATTTCTTCATATTTGGATTTATCGAAATTGGATAAAGTCGCCTCATAAAGAGGATTAGGGCGTTTTTCATTCTTTCCGTCCCAATTGGGCAGATTTTCCAGATAGTTCCCCTCGTCGTCCTTATAAGGATCGTAAGGCTGACAACCGGTATAGTCGGAAAAAGCCCCGTAAGGAGACTCCTGCGAACGGGTATTGGTATAAGTGACCATATTTTTGAGCTGGAATGAACCGATCCGGTAATCCAGATATACGCCGGCTCCCACCCGGTTCCGGAAAGACTCTTTCATCACCCCGTCTTCATTATTGTAGCTCAATTGTATGCCGAAACGGAAATTATCCGATCCGCCGTCGACGCTCAGGCTGTGTTTGTGATTGAAAGAGGTCTGTAACGGTTTCGATAACCAGTAAGTATCCACCCCTCTGGTAATGGAAGCCAATTTAGCGTAATATTGCTGTTCGGCTCCCAAAGGATTATCTTTAGCCAGATCTTCGAATACTCCGGCCGCCACTTCCGTTTCGAGTTTCTCGCGTGCATTCATCAGGTTATAATCCGACAGATCGGGTACCGTAACATCCCCTGTAAAATTATAGGACACATTCAGCTTACCCATCTGAGGAGCCACCGTCGTAATCACCACCACACCGTTGGCAGCCCTGGAACCATACAAAGCCGTAGCCGCAGCATCTTTCAGGATGGTAATACTTTCAATACGGTTAGGATCCATATCGTATAACTGTTCCACACTGATCTGAAAACCATCCATGATAAAGGTCGGTAAGTTGGGATTATCCTTCAGAGCCGATTTCGTCAAAGGATCACGGTCCAATTCCTTTACACCGCTGATACCCGACCTTCCCCGCACATACATTTCGGGCAGCGCATTCGGATCGGACCCCCAATCGTTATTGGTTTGAATACGGAATGAAGGATCGAAAGTCTGTAATGCCTTGATGACATTCGATTTCGAAACGGACATCAATTCATCTTTGGTCACTGTAACCGAATTTCCGGTAAAACTTGTTTTACGGACATTCCCGTACCCGGTCACCACGACTTCTTTCATCTCTTTGATATCCGGTTTAAGCGAAACCAATATTTCCGTTTGCCCTTTTTTCAGGTTTACAAGCCTCGTTTCCATCCCTACAAACGATACCAGTAAAGTAACCGTATCCCTTTCCAGGACTTCCATCGTAAATTTCCCGTGTGAATCAGTGACTACTCCGTAGGATGTCCCCTTCAATAAAACCGTAGCTCCCGGTAAAGCCAGGTTATTTTCATCGGTCACCTTTCCTCTGACCACCTGTACATTCACCCGGGAGTCCTGCCGTTGTTTTTCCGGCCGGATAATAATGACCTCATTCTCCACTTCATAGGTGAGATCCGTATTTTGCAGTAATTGTCCTAGAAAATCTTCGACTTCCGCATCTTTCACATCTATATCTCTTTTGCCATATCTGTTTACTTCCTCTACCCGGTATAAAAAACGGTAACCGGACTTTTCCCGGACCTCTTTTAAAACCTCGTCAATTGTAACCCCCTGCCTTTTTGCAGTAATACGCGTCTGAGAATAAGCTTTTGCCTGGATGGAAAACACCAACACCAGTACCAGTAAAATCCCCGCCTTTTCCAGAGAGAAATTTAACTGCAGCAAAATACTTTTCAGTAAAAAATTTCGCTTTTTTTTCATAATTTTACATGCTTAGTAGTTAATGATAGTAACGACACCCCGTTAATTGCTGAGTTCTTACGGAAGATTATCCCCAATAATCTTCCGTTTTTCGATATATAGAACACATCAATCCAAGAAAGGGATGAATAAAAAAGATACTTTTTTAAGATAATTTTCACATTATTGCCTTTTCCGTTTCAGCCGGAATCCTATCGCCCCTCCCAAGACGAGTAAAGGAATCAGGCCGATAAAAAGACCTTTTATCCATCCGATATCGGCAATATCGAGATAATGGGTATCGTCCGTAGGAGATGGACGGCTATTATCCACCGGAAATTGCTGATAAGTCATATAATGCAACATCTCCATGAATAACCCGAAATTATTCAGTCGGACATCGTCTTTCCGTAAAGCCAGTCCTTCGGTACTGAACCAATCGGCATCCCCGGAAACGATAATACGTTGTTCTTCTCCTCCCAGCTGCCGTTTCAAAGCCAGCATAAGCGTATCCCCGGCATATTCCACGATAGGTACCCCCTGAAATCCGTAGCCTGCATTGAACGACAAAGCCGTAGTACCCGGAAAAGCGACTTGGTATTGCCGGGCTAAAAGCCCTGCACCGACTCCGGTTTGTTGTGCTCCGGATTCAGCGATATCACCGACAATAAAATCTTCCTCCCAGTCGGCCTCCTTATGTTGCAGGATTATTCCTTCCTTAAAGCCGATTCCCAGATTTTTCACCAACCCGTTCATCAATTCTTGTTTACCCGGTTCACCGGTAATGATCAGATTACCTCCTTTAGCTATATATGAATCCAGTAATCCCTGTTCCTGAGGGGACAATCTTTTTTCAGGAGCCGCAATCACCAGAATATCGATATCTTCGGGAATAACCGTCCGGCCGGTCAAATTCAGGGTATCTACATCAAACCCCTGATTCACTAAAGCATTCCGGCCGTTTCTTTGAATCAGTGAATATAATCCACCTTTATCATTCCAATACAAGCTCCGCTCCCCGTGTCCGGTCAGAAAAACTATTCTGGAAGCATCGGTCACCAACCGTTTCAAGGCCACCGTAATCTCTGTTTCCCTGGGGCGGATATCCATGCCGTCGTAAAAACGCAGAAAAGATTTCCGGCCGTTCGCCCGTTCCAGTAGATAAATCATCCGGTTTCCTTCGGAGGTCAGATCGATCTGCCGGTGAATTTCTTCCGGAGACAGAAAAAATTCCGGATCCAGGTCCTCGTCATCACATATTTTCAGCATTTGTTCCCTCAAAGGTAAAGAAGCCGTAGCCCCACGGAAACGGCTATGATCGGTGCTATCATAAAAATAGACATATTTCAAGCGGGTATCGGGTTTAAAACGTAGAAAAGGTTTCAATTCCCGGAGGTTCGACATTTGATTCTCCGGCATCCCTGCCGGAGCACTTTTATCCAATAAATTGACATACATGGTAATAGTCAGCTGATCGTCGATCAGATTCATGACCCGTTGGCCTTCGCGGGTGATGGTATTGTGTTCGGTTTCCGTCGTATCATAATAACACATGAACATCGGTTTCGAAGTCAGGTATCCGATTCCCAGAGCGATACAAACCATTCCCCCGTAACGTGCCCACCGCCACCACCAGGAATAATGCTGCTTGGTCGATTGCAATTTCAAAACAGACAAGGTCAAAAATAATCCGATCACCACCCCAAAGTACACGACATCTTCACTGCATATCAGTCCTGCCGTAAACGTTTTGGCCCGTCCCGACAAAGACAGCCACCAGGTAATCTCCTGTACGACAGGAATATCCTGCCAAAGTCCGCCTACAAAATTCAAGCAGGTAAGTATCACCAGTGTACCGACTGCTACCACGATCTGGTAAGAAGTCAGGGTAGACATAAAGAGACCGATAGCCGAATAAGCACACAAAACCAGATAAATACCGAGTAACCCGGACAATATCAGCGGAATATCGAGGTTTTTCACAAAAATAAAAGCAAACACCACCTGCAGGAGCAAAATTACCAGCATCAATCCACCGTACAACATCATAGCAAGAAATTTCCCCCCGATAATCTGAAAATTAGTTACCGGCGAAGAATATAATAACTTGATAGAACCGGAACTATATTCCCGGCTCATCAATGCCATTGTCAGTAAAGGAATATACAGATACAGATTATTCAGCACCTTGAAGAACGAACCGCTATCCCCCAACAATAAAATCACTGTCTGGAAAGGAATCTGCCCCCGTCCCAAAGCCTTATTCTGCAATTGATAGCTAAAAGTATCACAAAATGCCATTCCGGCCTGAAAAGCAAAAATGATCAGGATCAGCCAGGCTATCGGTGAATAGAAAAACAAACGAAGTTCTGTCTGTGCTATTCTAAAAATCGTTTTCATTTGAACTTTCTTTTAATCTTAATTTCTTTTTCTTCTGTAGTGAACCACTCCATAAGCCAGGGCCAAAAGACCGGGCAGCAATCCCATGGTTCCGAATTTCAGCCAGGGCATATCCTTCCGTCCCAAATACAATTCGTTGTCACGGGGAGGTATACTGGGGAGCAATACCGGAAATTCATCCCGGGCCAACCAGCGGAAAGATTCGGTAGCCAGAGTGAAATTAGCAGTCTTAACTCCCTGCCGGGCCCGGGTCAGCTCTGCATTACTGATACAATCGGCATCCCCGGCAACTAAAATCCGCTGTTCTTTATCCCCGACCTTACGGTCCAGGGCGACAATGACAGGCAGTACTTTCCCTTCGGCCGGGCCCGGATGATTCAGACCCTTCAAAGCATCTTCTGCATACAACCGGTTCACTTGCCAACTGATGGAATCCCCCACACAGGCAACAGGTGTTATCCCGAAGCCCTTTTTCTGTATTTCCAGACCTGTACAACCAGGTAAAGCAAAACAAAAACCATATTGCCGCATTTTCTGGAAAACCGGGAACTTTTCATCCCCCTCCGGATCCATTCCGGCAATTGTCAAAGAAGGTAAATATCCTTCCCTGGCCTGTAACAGCATCCCATTCCGGAATCTCACCCCAATCAATTCTGCCAACGGATTTATAAATTCCTGCGTACCCGGTTCACCCAGCAAAAACAAATTTCCCCCGCGTTCAATATATTCGCAGATCATCCGGAAATCTCCCTCCGGGATCTTACTTCTTACATCGGCTATTACTAAAATATCCACTTCATCCGGAATTCTCTCCTTTCCGGAAAGAGAGAAATCTTCCACATCGAACCCTTGATTGATCAAAGCACTCCGCAAAGACAGCTCAGAGGAAAAAAAACTATAATCCATTTCTCTCTTATTCGTACTATTCCGTTCGCCGTATCCGGTCAGAAAACACAATTTGGGCGGTTTTACCAACAACCTTTTCAGAGCAGCAGTCATCTCCTGCTCACTGGGGAATACATACATATCTTTATACACCCGTAACCAGGTCTTCCGTTCACCGTTCCATTCCACCTGGCGGACAAAATGATTCAATTCTCCGCTCAGATCGATCTTCCGGCGAATCTCTTCCGGCGTCAGAAACATACCGAAATCCAAGCCCTTAGCCTGGCAGATTTTTTCAGCCCTTTCCCGGTCCGACAACCCGGGATACAATTCGTCCAGATATTTATATCCGGCATAATCATAATAATACACATAATCCAGTTTCAAATTCCGCTTAAAGCGGGCATAAGGGCGGAAACGTTCGAAATCCTTTTTATGTGCCGCTGGCAGCCCACTCTCATAATTGGCATCCAATAAATTCACATATGTAGTGATCTTCAGTTCTCCTTTCAATTGCCGGAGTAAATCCTGTGAAAGAACAGAAATAGTATTACTCTGCGTAGCGGTCGTATCCCAATACCAGGTAAGAAAAGGACGTGACGAAACATAACTGAGCACAACGACTCCTACTGCCAATCCCGTTAATTTCAGTATTTTTTTCCTCCCCGGCTGCTTTTCTCTTACCGCCTGTAAACGCCAGACCGAAAGTAAGAGAAAAGCAGCGATCACCACCAAAAAGTAAATTAAGTTTTCCGTATTGATCATGCCGGCGACAAAAAGGCCTACCCTACCGTTCAAAGCCAGCCAATAAGTAATATCCCGGACCAAAGGTATCTCCTGTCCCACTCCGCCGATAAAATTCAAAAAAGATAAAAAAGCCAGAGTTCCGATAGCAGCCACTACCTGATAGGAAGTGAGGCAGGACATAAACAGCCCGATGACAGCATAAGCACAAATCAGCAGATACATACCCAAAAAATTCGAAAAAATCAGCGTACCGTCCATATGCCCGATCGTCAAAGCCCCCAGACCGACATATACTAAAATCACCCCCAGCAAAACGGCACAATAAATCATAACCGACAAGTATTTTCCCAGGATAATCTGGGCACTAGTCACCGGAGAAGAATACAATAGCTTTATAGAGCCGCTGCTGAATTCCCGGCTCATCAGTCCCATGGTCAGCAAAGGAATATAAAAATACAAGTGTTCCAGCATCACCGGGAAAATACCTTTTCCGCTCGTAAACACACTACCCGTCAGAGCCTGAACCTCATATCCTAAAGATTGGCTCTTTATCGCCGGCCAGATCACGTCACAAAACGAAAACCCACATTGTACGGCAAATACCACCAAAATCAACCAGGCTACAGGAGAATAAAAAATAACCCTCAATTCTGTCCGGGCGATTTGGTAAACTATATTGAAATCTTTGAGCCTCATATCATTTACTATTCTTAGATAAACGTGCAAAAATGGTATCCAGCGATTCCCGCTCCAGGCAAATTTCTTCCAATTGCCATCCTTTCTCTACACTCCGGGCAATGACCTGTTGTGTAATACCGGCCGGAGCTGTGAAATATACGCGATACTCCCTGAGGGTCAACGGTTCGACTTCCGAAATGCCATCGATATTTTTCAATTCTTCCGGAGCCGGCGGATTACCGAAAGTCACCAAAAAAGAACAAGGTTCTACATAATTATTAAATTCTTCCATCGTACCCGAAAAAATCATATGACCGTGTTCTATCATTTTGATCTTATCACAGGTGGCCTGTACTTCCGACAAGATATGGGTAGAAAGCATAACTGCCCGTTCAGCAGCGATCTCCTTAATCAGGTGTCTGACCTCTACGATCTGCACCGGATCGAGCCCGTTAGTCGGTTCGTCCAGTACCACAAAGCGCGGATTATGAACGATTGCCTGTGCAATTCCCACCCGTTGCTGATAACCCCCGGACAAATTTCCGATCAACCGCTTTTTAAAATGTGTAATGCCGCATTTAGCTTCGGCCGTATCTACTGCCTGCCGGATTTCCCGGGCGTCCATCAGCCGCAGACGGGCACAATAAGTCAGGTATTCATCAACGGATAATTCCGGATATAAAGGTGGCCGTTGCGGTAAAAAACCGATATACTTCTTGGCCTCTACCGGATCGGTCCTCAAATTGATACCGTTGATAAAAACCTCCCCTTCGGTCTGATTCAAAACCCCACAGATAATATTCATCGTCGTCGATTTACCTGCTCCGTTAGAACCCAATAACCCCAAAATCCCCCTCTGACTGATTTCGAAATTAATGTCTTGAATAGCCCACTGTGTTGCATAACGATGCGATAAGTGCCGGGCTTCTACGATTGTTTCTCCCATAAATAAGCTGATTATTTTAGTTAAGTTAAGACATGAAAAAAGCCGGGTAAGCCGCTTTCTCACCCCCATTCATCATTATATCAGGTAATTGTTATATTATTTGAACTACGACAGTGCGACCGGTCACCAGAAACCGTATATTAGTGGCTTTTTCCAACATCCGCAAAGCGACGGAAAAATCATCGTACCTCTCCAAATCTCCGGTAAAATGAAAATTTTTGAGTTCCTCGTTTTGATAAAAAACAGAAATATTATACCACCGGGCCAGACTGTTCAAAATATTTTCCAGAGGTTCATCTTCAAAAATAAATTTACCGTCCTTCCAAGCCGAAAAATAGTTTGCATTCACCTCTATTTTGTGAAATCTCCGATGCCGTAAGTCACAGACTGCCTGTTGATCAGGTACCAGTTCCAAAGCTTCCTTCCCCATCATAACCCTGACTTTTCCACAATTCAGCGTCGTTTTTACCACCTCATCCCCCGAATAAGCCTGCACATTGAACTCTGTCCCCAATACCTCTACTTTCAATTTATCGTATACATTCACGATAAAAGGATGCAAGCTATCTTTTTCCACTTTAAAATAAGCCTCTCCTTTTAAACTGACCTGCCGGGTCTGCCCCGTAAATACGACCGGAAAACGAATTTCCGAATCAGCATTCATCCACACATAGCTCCCATCCGGTAGCCGAACTTCATATTCCCCACCACGGGGTACAACGATCGTATTGTACTTGATTTCGGCCTGTTCTGCGGCCTGTAAATCTTGCAGACAATATTCCGCCAACAGACCGGTATTCTTTACAGTCACCGATTCATCCACCTGAATTTCCTGGTTCAGGGAATCCTGCAAAATAATCTGTTTGCCTTCGTTCGTAATCAGAACTGCTTTCGAAGATCCCGGATGAATGGACTGGACCAATAAGTCTGAAGGCTGCAAACGGCTATACCGGTTATACACCAGTAAAGTCCCGACACCGATCAATAACAGCAGACAGGCTACCACCCGGTAACGGGTGAAGAAACGGCGTTTTCGTACAGGAACGTCAGCAATCTGTTCCCGAAGTTTATGCCACACTCCGTCTACATCCAATCCGTCCACATATAAATTTCTCTTTTGCAACTCGGCCTGGTTCCTGATTTTTGCATAAAGACGGGCATGCTCCTCTTGTAAGCTCCAAGCTTCCAGTTCTGCCTGCTCTTCAGCGGTGATAATACCTAACCACTGTCTTCTGATCAGATCTGCCATCCGGTATTCTTCCTGATACTCCATTTCATTGTACATTCAAGATTCTGTCCTAAGAACACACAAAGATTGTAAAAGGATGAATGGGAATCATTTTTTTTATTTTTTCCGGAATAAAATATACAACAACACGGGGAAATAACCTTTCAGGGAATTTTTCAACATTTTCAGTGCGTTGTATTTCAGGGTTTTTACAGTAGTAACTGCGATTCCCAATATTTCCGAGATTTCTTTATTTTGCTTTCCCTCGAGAGCCAGCCGCATAATTTTTCCACTTTGTACAGGTAATTCCGCAATTGCATTAGAGATCAAGCGATATGTTTCTTCCTGTATCAGTTGTTCTTGAAAAGAAAGTTGCTTATCAGGCAGTTCGATCTGGGAAAAATCGATCGTTTTCTTTTTATCTCTCAGGTAATTATAACAAAGATTACGCACTGCAACGTAAAGAAAAGTCCTGAAATCCGGTATTTTGTCATATTCCGCCTTTTTTTCCCATAAACGGATAAAAACATCCTGTACAATATCCTCTGCCACTTCCCTGTTAGCGACCAATTTTCCGGCAATCACACACATAGAGGGATAATACTGCCGAAATAATGCCTCAAAAGCACTCAAATTCCCACACTTGATATCTTCAAAAAGGATTTCTTTATTCATTCACGTTGCACAACTTTTACCGACGAAGCTAAAAATAATAATCAATTTCAGACCTCAGGATATTTAAAACCACGGTATCAGCACTGAAAGTCTCCTTAGGATCACTTCCGTAAAGCCGAACAAATATAATTACTTTTTTCTTATTGAAAAGCAAAAAATATTCGTTTCTTCAGGCTATTCATATTCCATTACACTGATTACAAACCACTTAACCAAACAAATTTCTATTTATTTTTAAGCGTTCATTCATTTCCCCGACCGTTTCTATCCACCGGATAAATATTGATGCAAAAAGTATATCTTTGCATTCAGATAAAATAACAAAATCGTATGGTATTGAGAAATCTGACCCAGGAGGAAATCACCCGGCTGCAAGCACAAGGCTGCAGTTCGACAGATTGGCAACGTGTAAAAGTTGCTTCCGGATTTAAAACCGATTATATACAAAATGTCCGTTTTTCAGGAGATATCGAACTAGGCATATTCGATTACGAGTTCATTTTAGAGGGAGGACTCCCCAGACATGCCGGTTTGTTCAATGTCACCTTACACAACTGTCGGGTGGGTAATAATGTCCTGATCGAAAATATCCCCAATTATATCGCCAACTACCGGATCGGAGAAAATTGTTTTATACAGAATGCCAATCTGATCGTAACGGAAGGACGTTCGTCCTTTGGAAACGGAACTTTAGTGGCTGTATTGAATGAAACCGGAGGACGGGAAGTGCCTATTTTCAATGAATTATCGGCCCATCTGGCTTATATTATCGCCCTATACCGCCATTTTCCTGTCCTGACCGAGCGTCTCAAGGCACTGATCGAACGATATACCGAGCAAGTGTCCTCGACAGAAGGAAAAATCGGTAATCACGTACGAATCATCAACACCGGAACGATCCGTAACGTCTGCATAGGCGATTACACGACCATCGAAGGTACATCCCGTTTGAAAAACGGTTCCATCAACAGTAATGCAGAAGCACCGGTATTTATCGGTCATAATGTGATGGCTGAAGATTTCATTTTTTCTTCGGGCACCTGTATCAACGACGGAGCAGCTTTAGTACGGTGTTTCATCGGGCAAGCCTGTCATTTAGGCCATCTGTTCTCAGCTCATGATTCTCTATTCTTCAGCAATTGCCAGGGAGAAAACGGAGAGGCTTGTGCCGTATTTGCCGGTCCTTATACGGTGACCATGCATAAATCCAGTCTGTTGATCGCCGGTATGTTCTCTTTTCTGAATGCCGGTAGTGGTTCAAACCAAAGCAATCATCTTTATAAATTGGGACCCATCCACCAAGGTATCGTCGAACGCGGTTCGAAAACAACCAGTGATTCTTATATACTCTGGCCGGCGAAAATCGGGGCTTTTTCTTTGATTATGGGGCGACATGTCAGCCATCCGGATACTTCGGACCTGCCTTTTTCCTATCTGATCGAACAAAATAACCAGACTTATCTGGTACCGGCAGTCAATCTAAGGAGTGTCGGTACGATCCGGGATGCTCAGAAATGGCCCAAACGTGACAAACGCAAAGACAGCCATCAACTCGATTATATTAATTTTAACCTGCTCAGTCCCTATACCATTCAGAAAATGCTGAGCGGTATAGAAGTACTCCGCACCCTGCAACAGGTGTCCGGTGAAACTTCGGAAGAATATTCATACCAAAGTGCACACATCAAAAGTAATTCCCTGAAAAAAGGTATCCAATATTATTCCATGGCTATCAACAAATTTCTAGGGAACTCGATCATTAAAAGGCTGGAAAACCTGACATTTCACAACAACGAAGAGATCCGCCAGCGCCTGGCCCCTACCCGGACAGAAGGTAGCGGCGAATGGGTAGACCTTTCCGGTCTGATCGTCCCCCAACAAGGGATCATCCGCCTGATCCGCCGGATAGAAAACGGAGAGATCGAATCTGTCGGACAGATCACGGATACTTTCCGCCAACTTCATGCCGACTATTATCAACTCGAATGGACCTGGGCTTGGGAAGTCATGCAACCCTGGTACCGGGTCACACCTGAAAGTATCACAGCCGGGGATGTGATCCGGATAGTGAATACCTGGAAAGAAGCTGTGGTCAATCTCGATAAAATGCTTTATGAAGATGCGAAAAAAGAATTTTCCATGACAGCTCAAACCGGTTTCGGAGCCGACGGTAATCAAAAACAAAAGAAGATCGATTTCGAACAGGTACGGGGAGCTTTTGAAAATAATCCTTTCGTGGAAACCGTCCAGGAACACATAAAGGCAAAAACCGCTTTAGGTGATGAATTGATCGAACGATTAAAAAATATTTAAAAATAATTGGATATAAACTAAAAATTATATTTCTTTGTAAAGCCGGATACAAGAGGTATCGGCATTTTTTTATTTCATGTAGCGTTTTCAAAAGCGCCTTAGAATCAAGAAACTGGTAATTTCAATTGTGATTCATTTACAACAACTAAGGCGGATATTGACAACGCTCGCGTAGTGAGTACGTATATAAATATACATATTCTAAGCGTGAGCTTGTCTTACCCGGTTGTTGTGGAATACCAGTTCCCTTGATTCCGGGTATGTGCAAGTTCCACGCTTATTTTTTTATTAAAAAGTACGCAAAACTTGCCTGTCCCCTATTATATAGCGGAGTTCCAAAAACCCAGCAGGCAGTCGGCAAATCAATCGTTTCTTTCCAGACTTTCGGTTACCGGCTGTTTTTTATGAAAATCCACCTTTTTATCCTATCTTTGCGTGAAACAAATCAAATCTGGGAAATTATGTCAGAATGTATAGAACATCCGGAGAATGCTCCGGAATATGAAGGATTAAAGGTGAACAAAGGCATCGAGCAGCCCGATCCCATGAATCCCAATATTGCTGCGCGCCTGAAAAATATACGGAGGCAAACCCTGACCACCGACGATTATGTCGAAGGTATTCTGAAAGGAAACATCAACATCCTAAGCCAGGCGATCACGCTGGTAGAAAGTGCCAAACCCGAGCACCAGGCCGTTGCCCAGGAAGTAATCAACCGTTGTCTGCCCTCCTCCGGACGGTCTGTACGGATCGGTATCACGGGTGTACCGGGAGCCGGCAAGAGTACTTTCATCGAAAGTTTCGGAAAATATCTCACCGGCCAGGGACATAAAATCGCTGTATTGGCCATCGACCCAAGTAGTGAACGGTCGAAAGGAAGTATCCTGGGCGACAAGACCCGTATGGAAGAGCTTGCCTGTGACCCTCATGCTTACATTCGGCCTTCCCCGTCAGCAGGTTCCTTAGGTGGTGTCGCCCGGAAAACCCGCGAAGCCATGATCCTTTGTGAAACAGCCGGCTTCGACATCATCCTCATCGAGACGGTCGGTGTAGGCCAAAGCGAAACAGCCGTACACTCGATGGTCGACTTTTTCCTGCTGGTACAAATTGCCGGAGCCGGAGACGAGCTTCAGGGCATCAAACGGGGAATCATGGAAATGGCCGACAGCATCATTATCAACAAAGCCGACGGGAACAACATTCAACGGGCAGAACTAGCTAAAGCGCAGCTCCAGACCGCCCTGCACTTTTTCCCGCCCCACGAATCCGGCGTCATGCCCAAAGTCATGACTTGTTCCGCTTATGAACGCACCGGTATCGATGCTATTTGGGAAAATATCCTGCACTATTGCAGTGAAACTCAACAAAACGGTTATTTCGATGTCCGCCGTGCCGAACAATCCAAATACTGGATGTACGAAACCATCGACGAACAATTACGCAACCATTTCTATCAAAGCCAAAAGGAAAATTTAAAAATAGCAGAAAAACAGGTCATGAGTAATCAGGTCAGCTCCTTTGCCGTTGCTTTCGAACTGTTGGACAACTATTTCAATACAAACAAATAAAGGAGCGCTATCCCGATTACCGAGACTGCCCGAAAAGTCGAATCTATGACTTTTCGTAATTAGCATCTTATTCAAAAATCGGCCCCCTGCTGATTGGTGGAACTGAAACTACTGACCTATCTATCAGAACTGCAGATTCGCCAATCAGCATACTGAAAAAAGTAAACTTAGCAAAGTGAATACAAACCTTTCGAACCAAATATGAAAAGCTGTCTGTTCATCTTTATTTTTGCAAGCCTTTGGGGCAGTTGCCGAAATCGATATCCTTCAGAAAGAATGCTGAATCAAGCTGCACAATTGATTTATTCCTCCCCTCAACAAGCTTTGAAGCTGCTGGATTCCATTTCCCAAAAAATATTAAAACGGAATGCCCGTCACAACCTATATTTATTAAAAGTTCATGCTGCTTACGAAGCCTATCAGGATATCTCGGTATATCCTCCCCTTTCTAATACAGCCCGATATTTTCAGCAACAGGGTGATTCAACCAAAGCAGGGTGGGCCTATTTATTTACGGGTATCATGGACAGCAAGAACGGTTATTATGAAAAAGCCTCTATCAACCTGTCGGAAGCAAAAGAGAATGCACCACGACAAGACAGTATGCTCTTATTTCAAATTCATTATCACCTCGGAGAGCTATATAAACTTCGCCGTGACCAACAAGCGAGTATCGAATCTTACCAAAAAGCCATAGAATATCACTCTCCCCAGAATAAATACAGCAATTATGAAATGGGCGACTGTCTGCTCAACACCAGACAATATGCAGCAGCCCGGACATATTATAAAAAGGCCGAGCTAAACGCTTTGAATTTACAGGATTCGGTAAATGTGGCTTACCTCATGTTGCAGATCGGTATTTCTTATTCGAACACACAAAATACAGCGAATGCAATTCTTTACACGCATAATGCCTTAAAATATGATCCGAATCCGGAGTTTCAGAAACAGGGTTATCTCCTTTTAAGTGAAATTTATCTACATCGCCAGCAGCTGGATTCTGCCAGGTATTATCTGAAAAAGGCATCCGTGTCAACGGACGATTCGGAAAAATTACAAGCCCAATATTATAAACAACTATACCAAATTGCCGAGTTAAAGAAAGACTATCAGTCGGCATTAAATCATTATAAGAAATATACAACCTATATTACAGATTACCAACTAAACAAGACCGAAGAACGCATCGACAATATCGTCAACCGCCACCACCAAAAGAAATGGCAACGAGAAAACCGCAGGCTGGTCCGCCAGCGCATGCTATTGGTCAACGGTAGCCTCGTTCTGGCTTTACTTTTTATACTACTAGCCACTTATATCGGTATCTTATTGAAAAAAAGACGGGAAAAATACCTGAACGCCTGCCAAATGATCGAAACTCTACAGCATTTATGCCAAGAACAAAACCGATGTCAGGATAAATTTAAAGAACTGTTGCTGAATAAATTGGAAGTATCCAAAAAATTAGCTTTTATTTCAAGCTATCCCCATGACAAGCATCAGGCATTTTTAAAAATGTATAATGAAATTCTGGGAGACATCGGACAGACCGATTTAAACTGGGATGAACTCTATTTCACCATAAATTATTTATACAACAATTTCCAGCAAAAATTGAAGGATAAGTTTCCTTCCCTGAACGAAAAAGAAATTCAATTGTGTTGTCTGATCCGAGGTGGTTTCAAAACCGATGAAATCGCTTTTGTCATCCGGCAAAGTGTCTATTCAATCCACAAACGGAAAACGGCTATCCGGAAAAAATTGGGTATGGACGAACGGGCCGATATCTTAACAATAATACTCTCCTTACTGGACAATTCATAGAAGAAAAAGCAGGATAAATACGACCTTACAATTCAATTTCATTTTTTTACCAAATTTACAAACCTGTCCAATCACAACAAACTGATTTACAGACACACATTTTTCTGTTTTACAATTACAAAAACACAAATTACAAATACAGAATCCACAAAATAAGATAAGGCACCTACATACCAGATTACACCATTTAGAATTTGTATTTAATAGAATTTTGGCAGTTAATATATGTTTACCCTAAATGTATCACTGAATTGCAAACCGACTCTGATCCGGGAAAGATCATTCTCCCCCGGGAAATCCATACATATCTTCGTTAAAATCCATACATATCTTTTTTAAAATTCGTCCGTATCTTTTTGGAAAAACATACGGGAGAAAATCCGGAAACATACGCCCGAATGAAACAAAAGGACGAATATCCTGAAATCACTCACCGAAACCCTACAGCAGGAATATACGGCAAGCAGTACTCCTATCATTTACCTATAAAACAGACTGCCCCCGTTTAGATTCCCGAATAACAAGTCTCCAGTTTCCACCCCTTATAAACGAATTATCACCTTTTACCAATTTTTCTTAATACTATTTTTATAACAAACTCACAATCAGTGTATAAAAAAACAACATTACAATTAGAAACAAGAGGTATATTAATTGAATCCTTAATTTATTCTATAATTTTAATCCATCAATTTTAATTTTTAAAACTATGAATAAACTATTAAAATGTATTAGTATAATTTTATTATTTTTTTTCTTGTGAAGAAAAAATAATAGAAAAAGAAGATCTTCCTTCAACTAAAGGCTGTTCCCAACAGAATTCCTATGAAATTATAGACGGTATTCTACATTTCAAATCTCCCGAAGCAATGAGTACATTAGTAAATGTGTTAGAAAAAATGTCTGATGAGGAATTTTTTGCATGGGAAAAAACAAATAATTTTTATTCGTTATATCATGCAATTTCAAATGCAGAGGAAGATATTTTTTCTGATAGTGTATCTTTTGAAAAGAAATTAAAACAATACGAAAATTTAGTGTATTTAGATGAAAATGAAACAATTCAAGCCAAAGTACCCTCTCGATTATATCAACTAATTTGTAATAATGAGGGATATTTTTTCATCAATAAATATAAACATCAAGTGATTTCAGATGAAATTATTACTAAAGACAATCAACTTAGGAACATAGAAAGCAGAAAATATATTGTTAACAACTCTCCCCAAACACGAACAAAACAAGAACCAAGATACCCCATAGCTTCTTCAACATATACAGGTAATAAACGACGTGTACATGTTACAGTATTATATATTCGAGAAATTGTTCGAAATACTAACGGAGAATGGGTTGGAAAGCAAATATTACAATTAGAATCTACATCATACAAAAGAGTATTAGGAAGATATAAAAGGTACAAAACAGTCCATTCTGTAGATGTTCTTGGTTTTTATTGCTCAAAAGGAGTTTATAAGAAAGAAGACGGAAATTACTCCACACGCAATGTAAGATTCGAGGGCTTAGGAGGTGGAGGTTCTGTTGGAGAAAAAAAGACTATGACAATGAACTATTTTTTATCTCCCTCAAATTTATGGATTCCAGAAAAATATATTTCCATTAATGAAAAAGATATAAGTTTTGTACAAACTAGAGTTAGTACTCGTGGTACAGGTAATAGCGGGGCTGTTGTTGTTTATACAAGAGATTCATTTATTTCTTTGCCCTTTATTATTCCTACCACAGGAACCCCACAAATTATAAGGCCTTTAATAACAGAAAATTTTGGAGAATGATGAAAAAATGCTCAGTAATTACCGGTATGATTTTAGCAAGCCTTTTACTGTTTATGAACAGTTGCGAGAAAGATTACCTGAATGCGGAAGAGATTAGTTATTCGTTGACCGTTTCGGATACCGTTTATCTGAATGAACCTGTAACCATCAAGGGAGTGATCAACCAGGACTTAGATATCAGAGTCTATTGGGAAAACTGGAATAATGATCATTTGATCGGCGTGCTCAAACCGTACCGGGACTCTATTGTCTGGATACCGGAAAACATAAAAGAAGGGCCAGCCAATCTGTTGACACAAATCGCTTATAAAAGTGGAAGAAAGAACCAAACGAACCTCATGGGCGGGAAAAATATCGTGATTAAAAAAAGATAACATTCAGAATCACGGAAAGCTTCACCACGTCATCAGCACAAATCCCTTCCCGGATAGCTTGTTCTATCAATAACAGGCATACCTGGATGGGATTTACGTATAAATAAGGAATCAGGCCAATAGTTCCCTCTCCTGGGAAAATTCCGGGAAATCGTCCAGAAAACAGAAGTCGTTTTCCTGATTCATATAACCGCAAAAATGGCGAACCCCATTGGTAATGGCTACATAGGGAGCTGCCAGTGTCAGATTATAGCGAAACACCTGGTCGAACACTTTTTGGGTAAGTGCCACAGCAGGCGCTTTACATTCGACCAGCAGCCAAGGATTACCGCTCCGGTCGAAAACCACGATATCGAAACGCCTTTTCAGGCCATACAGTTCAATTTCTCTTTCGACGGCAACCCGAGAGATCGCATATCCTTTCTTTTCTACCAGATAATGCACCACATGTTGCCGTACCCATTCTTCAGGCGTCAGGACCACATACTTCTTCCGGACGATATCGAATATCATCACCGTCCCGTTTTGCTTTTTCACCTTATAATCGAATCCCGGTAACGAAAGCTCTAACATATCCTTCACTATTTTTCTCCTCGCTTTATTTTCGCCTTTAGTTTATAGCCTATGACTTTTTCACCTCCAACAAACTACTATCTCCATAACTCAAAAACCGGAAATCATGAGTCAGCGCGTAATCATAAATTTTGTGCCAATCCTCTCCGACAGCCGCACCGACCAATAACAACAGGGTACTTTGGGGCTGATGGAAATTAGTGAACATGGCATCGATCACCCGATAGCGGTACCCGGGAACAATAATAATCGTCGTACGGGCTTTCAGCAACTCCTGACAAGCTGTGTCGAACCAACCGCACAAGGCTTCCATGGCTTCCCTCAAAGAATAATCCTGAGGTAAAGTATACGCTTCCCATTGTCCTAGCGTAAAAAAATCCTCCTGTCCTGCCAGGCGTTTCACCCCCATCCAGTATAAACTTTCCAACGTACGTACCGAGGTTGTTCCCACTGCAACGATATCACCGGTCTTCTCCTTCAATTGTTCTACCAATTCGCGGGAAATGACCAAATGTTCCGTATGCATATCGTGATCTCCGATTGTCTCTGCTTTTACCGGCCGGAAAGTACCTGCCCCGACATGCAAGGTCAATTCCCGGACATGCACACCTTTCTCTTTCAGATCGTTTAAAATCGCCCGGGTAAAATGTAATCCGGCAGTCGGAGCTGCCACAGACCCTTCTTCTTTGGAATACACCGTTTGGTATCGGACTTCATCGGAAGCTTCCGATTCCCGGTTCAGATAAGGAGGGATCGGAATCCGGCCGCATCCTTCCAGCACTTCACTGAACGAAAGACCTCCCGTCCAGCTAAAACGGATAATCAACTCCCCCTCTTGTTGCCGCACCTTTTCGGCGGTTAACCGATAGGTCGCTTCGCCATAGGTAAAGTCACAGGCAATGCTCCCTTCCTTCCATTTTTTCAGGTTCCCCACCATACAACTCCATTCACAACTATCACGAGCTGCAAAATTCTGAGCATAATCGACCGGCAGATACGGTTCGAGACAAAACACTTCGATCACAGCTCCTGTCGCCTTGCGGAAAAACAGACGGGCATGAATGACTTTCGTATTGTTGAACACAAGCATCTGTCCAGCCCTAAGGAGGTGACGCACCTCTGAAAAACGACTTTCTTCTATCCGTCCACCCCTATATATCAACAATTTAGAAGCCTCTCGTTCGGCCAAAGGGAATTTTGCTATCCGTTCGTCGGGCAAATTGTAAGTATAGTCTTCAATCCTTATATTCCTGAGTTTATCCAGTTCTCTATCCATATCATTTTGTCGTTTGACAATAATATTCTATTTTTATGTTCTGAAAGGCCGGGGATTGCATTTTGCAAAATCGGTCAAAGATAGTGAAAGGTGAGAACAGTGACAAATGAAAATTTATTTTCAATTTGACCCTACCAAACCGCATCCTAATCTTATCCAAAGATAACAAAAAGATCAAAGATCAGGTTATGAAAACAAAGAAAGACATTGTAGACAATTGGTTACCCCGGTATACGGGAAGAGAATTAAAAGATTTTTCAAAATATATTTTACTCACCAACTTCGAATATTATCTGGAACTATTCTCCGAATTATATCAGGTACCTATCGTCGGAGCAGACAAGACCATGCCTAATGTCTCCTGTAACGGGATTACGCTGGTCAATTTCGGTATGGGCAGTCCGAATGCCGCCACCATACTGGATTTACTTTCGGCCATAGAGCCCGAAGCCGTGCTTTTTATCGGTAAATGTGGCGGGATTAAGGAAAAGAACTCCGTGGGTGATTATATTCTTCCCATCGCTGCGATAAAAGGCGAAGGAACCTCCGACGATTATCTGCCTCACGAAGTGCCTGCCCTACCGGCTTTCAGCATTCAAAAAGCCTGTTCGAAGGCCATCACGAATCATGGGCGGGAATATTATACCGGCGTAGTCTACACGACGAACCGACGGGTATGGGAATACGACGATCGTTTTAAAGAATACCTGAAAAGTACCCGGGCCATGGCGGTCGATATGGAAACGGCCACGATCTTTACTGTCGGTTTTGCCAATCGTATCCCGACAGGTGCCTTACTGTTAGTCTCCGACCGTCCCATGATCTCCGACGGAATAAAAACAGCCGAATCGGACAAACACGTCACGCAGAATTTCGTTAAACAACATCTGGAAATAGGCGTAGAGGTCCTGAATAATATCAAAGAAAAAAATTACTCCGTAAAACACCTGATTTTTTAATCGAAGATGAAGAAACAAATTTCTTATTTTCTACTTTTTACTTTTTATCTATTTCTTTTTTCGTGTAAAGAAAAACAAAATTCTTCCGTTCCGCCAGCCGACACCCGGGTGGAATGGATAAAGAAGACCTGGGACTTCGGTAACATCACCCAAGGTGAAACGGTAACCCATACCTTCTATTTCAAAAACACAGGGACCCAAAACCTGCTGATTAAAAATGTGGAAACGGGATGTGGATGTACAACAGCCGATTATGACAAAGCTCCCGTTCGCCCCGGGAAAGAAGGAAAAATAGAAATTGCCTTCAACTCTGAAGGCAGATACGGTAAACAATACAAAGAAATCCGTATATTTGCAAACATTCCGGAAAAACAGGTTACCCTGAGTTTTACCGCGACTGTAAAAGAATAAAATCAAATCATTTTAAATTAATAAACAACAATTATGAACACATTACTTATTGTATTACAACAACAAAGCAACGGTTTAATGAATTTCTTACCCTTGATCCTGATCATCGTCGTATTCTGGTTCTTTATGATTCGTCCTCAGATGAAAAGACAGAAAGAATTGAAAAACTTCCGTGACTCACTGAAAAAAGGAGATAAGATTGTGACGACCGGAGGTATTTATGGAAAAGTACTCGAAATCGGGGATTATTATATTATCATGGAAGTGGAAGGCCAAAACCGCCTGAAAATCGACAAATCGGCAGTTATAAAAGACATGACCGACGCTACTCCGGCAAAATAAATCACCCGACCGACGTCCGGAACGATTGGCAGACCTATGCACTGACCGAACTACGGATCAGCGGCTTCAGTCCTGCCAATCCTCTTCGCCGGTCTGTCTCTGAAAAGAAAGCCGATCCCCCGAAAACCGACGGATCGATGTGACTATTTTATCATAAAAACCGATTCCATGTACTTGCCCAAAGTCAACCTTCAGCAAATCCAGCAGTTTAAGGAGAAATACCTCAACCGGAATATCGTCTCCTACCTGATTTGTGTTGTCATAGCTTCCATCTTATGGTTTCTGAACACTTTGAGCAAAGATTATCTGACAGAAATAACCTATCCGGTCAAGTACACCAATTTCCCCGCGGGAAAATATCCCGTTGCAGAACTCCCCACCCAAATCCAGCTCACGGTAAAAGCCAAAGGATTTGCTTTATTGGGACATAGCATCCGCACTTCTTTTCTGCCTATTACTTTTAATGTAGGCAGTTATTGTAATCATGCCCTCTCCGACAAGGCAGGCATACAGGAATTCATCCTGAACACCAACGACATCAAAGACAAAATCAGCAGTCAATTAAATACGGAAATTCAATTACAGAGTGTAGCTCCGGAAGAGATCGTATTCCAATTCGCACAATCGGGCCGGAAAAAGGTAGCCATCCGGCCTATTGTGGATTACACCCTGAAAAGACAATATATCGTCAACCAGATAACGGTCGCTCCCGACAGTACCTGGATAGAAGGACCGGTCAATATACTGGACACTTTACACGGTATCCCGACCGAACCTATCAAACTGAAAAATATCAGTAAAAATATAACCCGTACAGCAGAATTAGTCGCTTTACCTTATTGCACTCCTCAGGAAACCGCTGTGGAAGTCGATATACAAGTAGAGCAATTTACGGAGGCCAGGAAGATCATCCCGATCACCCCCCTTCATGTCCCCGATTCTTTGACGCTCCGGCTCTTCCCGGATAATGTCAATATCAGTTATGAAATAGGACTGAGTAAATACGATAAAATTACAGCCAGTGATTTCATCTTTTCTGTAGATTATCCGAAAAATGCAGATGCCACTTATCTGGAAGTCAAGGTTGTAAAAGCACCGGATTACATCAAAAACTTGTCCTATACCCCCCAAAAGGTCGAATATATATTGGAAAAAAAATAATGATACATTCTATCGGTTTAACAGGTGGCATAGGTTCAGGGAAGAGTACGATCGCCGGTATCTTGAAACAACTGGGTTATCCGGTCTATCTCGCCGACCCGGAAGCTTCCCGGTTAATCAATCGTTCTGTAGAAATCCGTAACGACCTCACCGGTCTGTTCGGGGCGGATCTGTATACCCCCCGAGGAATGCTCGACAAAAAATTATTAGCGGATATCATCTTCAAAAATCCACAAGCCCTGAGCCAGGTGAACGGGATCGTTCACCCCCGGGTAATCCGTGATTTTCAACACTGGCGGGAACAGCAGAACAGTCCTTTGGTCTTCTTCGAATCGGCTATTCTTTTTGAAGCCGGTCTCACCCGTCATTTTGATTTTATTATTTGTGTAACAGCATCAGAAGTCACCCGTTTAAAAAGAGTGATCCTTCGGGATGCGACGAATGAAGACAAGGTAAAAGAAAGAATGCAAAACCAGGCTGCCGACACAGAAAAATGTAAAAATTCGGATTTCATCATTTACAACGACGAGGACCATATGGTCGTACAGCAAGTCCTGGATGTTTTGAATAAGTTGAATTTAAAAATACAATAAATAGTCATGGCAAAATATGGAAAATGGATTGGTGCAGGTTTAGGATTAGCACTGGGGGGACCTCTCGGTGCTTTATTCGGATTGTTTATCGGGTCGATGTTCGACAATATCCAAACCATTGCGATCCCATCGGACGGGGGGCCTATTCCTCCGGGCCAAACCGGGCGTGGTGATTTTACTTTCAGTCTGACCGTGTTGGCGACCGCAGTGATGAAAGCCGACGGCCGGATCATGCGTTCCGAACTCGATTATGTCAAAACATTTCTCATCCGGAATTTCGGCATCGAAGCCACACGTGAGGCCATGCAAATGATCAAAGAGCTGAGTACACGAGATATCCCTGTCGACGATGTATGTCAGCAAATCCGTTTCCAGATGCCTGAAGCTTCTAAAGTACAATTGCTCTATTTCCTGTTCGGCATTGCCAAAGCAGACGGCACCGTCAGTACGGCCGAGATCGGTCTGCTCGAAAACATTTCCAACCGGCTGGGCATCGATCATGTCACTTTCATGTCCGTAAAATCCATGTATTACGATGACATCGAATCCGCCTATCAGGTTTTGGGTATCGACAGCAGTGCCAGCAATGAAGAGATCAAAAAAGCTTACCGCAAAATAGCAATGGAAAATCATCCCGATAAAGTAGGGCACCTCGGAGAAGATATCCGGAAAGCTGCAGAAGAAAAATTCAGCCGGATCAACGTCGCTTACGAAAAGATCAAAAAACAAAGAGGCATGAATTAGTATCAGATTGTAAGATGAACATTTTCAATTTCCAATTAAATGCACTAGTTTTGCAACTCATTTTTGTGAAACTTCAAATAACGAACTATGTTAAAAGAAATTTTATCCATTTCAGGAAAGCCTGGTTTACAAAAACTGATCAGTAATTCTTCTAATGCCATTATCGTCGAATCACTTATCGATGGCAAGCGTTTCCCCGCCTATTCAAATTCAAAAATTATTGCACTGGAAGATATCTCTATTTATACTGAGGCTGAAGATATGCCTTTGAAAGAAGTTTTCAAACGCATTTCTGCTAAAGAAAATGGAAAATCTGCACTGAGTCACAAAGAACCTACTGAAAAAATTCTGGCTTATTTCGAAGAGATCGTTCCGGAATATGATAAGGAACGGGTATATGTCTCGGATATGAAAAAAATCATTCAGTGGTACAACCTGCTCACCGAGAAGGGAATGCTGGACCTGGATGAAGAAGCCAAAGAAGAAGAGAAAAAAGAAGCATAACCTCCTCCTAAAACATAAAGAAGTCGGGGTGCCCCGAAAGGCTTTCGGACCATCTCAACTTCTTTTCATTTCTGACACCGATGTTTCAATTCAAGCGATTCGTCATCCATCAAGAACATACTCCGATGAAAGTCGGAACAGACGGTGTATTATTAGGAGCGTGGGCAGAGCTTGAAGAGGCGGCGTCCATTTTAGATATCGGTACGGGGACCGGCCTGATCGCACTCATGGCAGCCCAAAGAAACGCACAAGCCCGGATCGATGCCCTGGAAATCGAACCGGCAGCCTGCCGGGAAGCCGCCCATAACATTCGAATCAGTCCGTGGGCCGAACGTATCCGGTTATATCCCCAGGCCTTGCAAGCCTTCTTTCCTGCTATCGGTTATGACTGTATCCTTTGTAATCCCCCTTTTTTCGTACACTCCACACCGGCACCGGATAATGGCCGTAGTTTAGCGCGTCATACCGGCACGCTTCCCCATACCGAATTGATCGTTCATGCCGAACGCCTGCTTACACCTCACGGTAAGTTCCAGGTAATTCTCCCTGTGGAAGAAGCTTGCCAGTTAATCGCCTATGCCAGGCGATACCATTTATTCCCCCGGAAAATCACCCGTGTACATCCCAATCCGGGCAAAGCCCCCAAGCGGCTTCTTATCCAACTGACAAGACAAGCTCTTCCTCCGGTCGAAACAGATCTGATCGTAGAACTTTCCCGCCATCATTACAGCGAAGAATACATCGCTTTGACCCGTGAATTTTATCTAAAAATGGAATAACTGTCTGATTTTTATCTTTTTTATGGAAATTTCCCGGTTTTAAAGAAATCTGTCCGGACATTTAACGATCCATTAACTGTAAATTATTCGGAACCGCGTTATCTTTGTCATGTCAAAACGAAGAATAAAAGACACGTTTTTTTCATAAGTTTGTATGTTTAGGTTAGTAGTTAGTAATTAATAAGAGATCGGTTTCCCCGATCTCTTATTTTTTTCTATCTTTATCCATTGAAATCATTAACAACACTCAAATTTACGACTTTGTCCATGAAAACTCTTTTATTTGTCTGTAATCTTCTTTTATGTCTGGGCATAACCGGTTGTCGTCAAAATGAAAAGGAACTCAAAATAACGGCCTACGTAAATCCTTTTATCGGCACCGACGGTCACGGCCATTGTTTTCCGGGAGCGATCCTGCCCTTCGGCGGTATTCAGCTCAGCCCCGATAATCCCCGTAACGGTTGGGACTGGACCTCAGGTTATCATTATTCCGACAGCATCATATCCTCTTTCTCTCACACTCATCTGAGCGGCACAGGTATCGGTGACTTGCAAGATATCCGGTTTCTTCCGGTGAGTACGACACCGGATACATCGATCAGCCCTGCTGCTTATATCCAATCGGGATATGCCCGTTTTTCCCACCGCAACGAGCAGGCCGAACCCGGCTATTACAGTGTCGTATTCGACAACGGTATAAAAACAGAATTATCCGTCACCAACCGATGCGGTATCCATTACTATCAATACCCTGCCAACTCGGCCCATGCTCTGACTATCGATTTAACCACCGCCCGCAACTGGGACCGAACGACAGAAACAAGTATCCGTAAAGTCAACAGCCGAACCCTCGAAGGTTACCGGAAATCGCAAGGCTGGGCCAATGACCAGCGGGTGTACTTTATCATCGAATTTTCACAGGATTGCGAAGTATTAGCAGGATACAAGAAATTCTCTCCTCTCGAAAACGGGCAGAAAATAACCGACAAAGGATGTTATCTCTATGTCGATTTCGGCCAGAAGACCAATAAAATCCTGGCCAAAATCAGTATTTCGTCTGCCAATACCGAAGGAGCGATAGCCAATCTGGAAAAAGAACTCTCCCACTGGAGCTTTGACAAAGTGAAAAGGGATGCCAACCACGCCTGGAAAAGACAGCTCCAAAAAATCAAAGCAGAAGGCCGGAACGAAGCCGACTTAGAAAATTTTTATACCGCTTTGTATCATGCTTACACAGCACCTTATCTCTTCTCGGATGTAAACGGTAATTATAAAGGCCCTGATAAAGAAATCCACAGTGTTCATAAACACAACCAATATTCGGTATTTTCCCTTTGGGATACTTACCGGGCAGCACATCCCTTATTCACCATCACCCAAAAGAAACGGGTATCGGATATGATCAATTCTATGCTCAAGCACTATGATGCCTATGGCTTACTACCCGTTTGGGAACTAGCGGGCAACGAAACGTTCTGTATGATCGGTAACCATGCCATCCCTGTTATCACCGAAGCCTATCTGAAAGGCATCCGCAATTTTGATGTCGAAAAGGCTTACGAAGCGATGAAAAAAACGTCGCTCACCGACCGGGCCGGTATGGGTGTTTACCGGAAATACCATTATATTCCTTATGAGCTCGAAAACGAATCGGTATCCAAAACGCTCGAATATGCTTACGATGACTGGTGTATCGCTCAAATGGCCAAAGCCCTGCAAAAAGAAGACGACTATCTTTTCTTTTTAAACGCCTCCCGCAATTACACCAATCTTTTCGACCCCGGTACCGGTTTTATGCGGGGCAAATCTTCTGCCGGAGAATGGAAAACACCCTTCTCCCCGCTCTATTCCAACCACCGGGACGATGAATATACCGAAGGTAACGCCTGGCAATATTCCTGGTTGGTGCAACACGATGTCGAAGGGCTGATCGCCCTGCACGGAGGTGCCGAAGCTTTTATAACCAAACTCGACAGTCTCTTTACCCTGGATGCCCGGCTGGAAGGCGAAAATGCCTCTCCCGACATCAGTGGTTTTATCGGACAATATGCCCATGGGAACGAACCTTCCCATCACATCGCTTATTTATATAATTATGTCGGGCAGCCACACAAAACCCAGCTGTATGTCAACAAAATTCTGACCGGATTATATCACAATACCCCGGATGGCCTTTGCGGGAATGAAGATTGCGGGCAAATGTCCGCCTGGTATGTCTTCTCGGCCATGGGCTTTTACCCGGTCAATCCGGTCGAGGGAAAATACCAGTTGGGCGCTCCGCTGTTCGACAAAATAACCCTCTCGACAGGACCGGAGAAAAAATTCGTCATCACAGCCAACAAAGAGTCGGACGGGCACATCTATGTACAGGAAGTATATCTGAATGAGAAAAAACTCGACCGCACCTGGATCACTCACGAAGAGATCATGAATGGCGGAGAATTGAAATTCGTCCTGTCTACCCGCCCTTAAAGAAGAAACACAAATAAAAAAGGCGGTTGTCCTAAGTTCATTTTTTAACTTCCGGCAACCGCCAAGCGATAAATAATTCCTGTTACAACCGTCCTTCTACAGCCTCTCCGGCAACACTTTTCACATCATAAACAATACCGTTTTCTTTACACAACTCCCTCAATCGCAAAGACCGGAATTCCTGATGAGCAACAGCCAATACCACCGCTTCGTATTTTTCGGCGGGAAGGGGATTCTTCATTTCTAAACCGTAGACTTTCCGTACTTCCTCGGGAGATGCCCAGGGATCGTAAACATCGACTTCCAAGTCAAATTCTTTCAAAGCAGCGATAATATCGACCACTTTGGTATTTCTGACATCGGGACAATTTTCTTTAAAAGTAATCCCCAGCACCAGAACTTTAGATCCCTTGATACATTGTCCTTTCCGGATCATACACTTCAACGTTTGTTTGGCCACATACTCGCCCATACTGTCGTTCAGTCTGCGTCCTGCCAGGATAATTTCCGGATGGTATCCGTATTCCTGAGCTTTCTGGGCCAAATAATAGGGATCCACACCGATACAATGTCCTCCGACCAAGCCGGGCCGGAAGGATAAAAAATTCCACTTCGTAGCGGCAGCTTCGAGCACAGCTTGTGTATCGATATGCATTAAATTGAAGATTTTCGACAATTCGTTGACAAAGGCGATATTGATATCCCGCTGTGAATTTTCTATTACCTTGGCTGCCTCGGCCACTCTGATAGAAGGAGCCAGATGGGTGCCCGCCACGATAACCGAATGATAGAGCGCGTTCACTTTCTCTGCCACCCCGGGAGTAGAACCCGAAGTTACCTTTTTAATTTTTTCTACCGTATGTTGTTTATCTCCCGGATTGATTCTTTCGGGGGAATAACCGGCAAAGAAATCTACATTGTATTTTAATCCTGAAACCCGCTCTATCACAGGGATACAGTCTTCTTCGGTAGCCCCGGGATAAACCGTCGATTCATAAATGACAATATCTCCGCGAACAATCACCTGACCGACTGTCTCACTAGCCCTGATCAACGGAGTGAGATCGGGCCGGTTATGTTTATCGACAGGAGTGGGCACGGTAATGATATAATAATTGCAATCTCTCAGATCTTCCGGGTCACAGGAACAATACAACCCCTTCTCTCCCCGTTTGGGAACGGAGGGGCGCAATACCGATTTCATCACTTCTTCCGACACTTCCAGTGTCCTGTCTATCCCTCGGTTCAAGGCTTCGATACGTTCTTTTTTCAAATCGAACCCGACTACAGCATATTTTGTCGCAAAGAGACGGGCTAAAGGAAGTCCTACATACCCTAATCCGACGACTCCGATTTTAATCTCTTCCATCACTTTCTTTTTAAATTCTCCCAATACCATTTGACCGCTTCCCTCAATCCCTGTTTCATATTAAACCGGGGATCGTATCCCAACAACTGCCGGGCTTTATCGATAGAGGCCAGAGAATGCGGAATATCTCCTTTCCGGACAGGGCCGTAAACAATATCCACGTCAGCAATCCGGGCGTCGTAAAAGCCCAACAACTCTTTGAGATAACCGACCAATTGATTCAGCGTGGTATTCTCCCCATAAGCGGTATTGTATACCGTATTTACAGCCTTCGGATTCTCCGTATTCATCGCCAGCCAGTTCATCTGTAAGACATTGTCGATATAGGTAAAATCGCGGGAATATTCACCGTCTCCGTTAATGACCGGAGATTCATACCGCATCAGTTGTTCCACGAATTTCGGGATAACGGCAGCATAAGCACCGTCCGGCGATTGCCGGCGTCCGAATACGTTGAAGTAACGTAAACCGATACATTCCATCCCATATACCCGTCCGAACACATCGGCATAAAGCTCGTTCACATATTTGGTGATGGCATAAGGCGATAAAGGGCGCCCGATCACCTCTTCCACTTTGGGCAAATTCTGAGAATCGCCATAAGTAGAAGAACTAGCGGCATATACAAAACGTCTGACTCCGGCATCCCGGGCAGCGACCAACATATTCAGGAAACCCGAAATATTCACTTCATTGGTGGTCTGCGGGTCATTGATCGACCGCGGTACGGAGCCCAAAGCTGCCTCATGAAATACATATTCCGCCTCAGCCACTGCTTTGCGGCAATCTTCCGGTTTGCGGATATCCCCCACCTGCAATTTAAATCGCTCCGGATATTCCCTCAATAAAGCTTCTATATTTTCAAATTTACCTGTAGCAAAATTATCCAGACAAGTCACTTCCTCCCCTGCCTTCAAAAGATATTCACACAGATTCGAACCGATAAAACCGGCTCCTCCTGTTACTAAAAATTTTCTCATTCCAGCCACTTTAAAGAATAGATTACAATACCATCTTTCTATTTCGAATTATCATGTAACAAAAATACTGCTTTCTGCTTTATTCCTGCGAATATTCCTAAAAAATATTACCTTTGTCTCCAATTATTTACCAGTGTGCTTTATCATGCTAAATATTGCCGTCATATTAGCCGGGGGTTCAGGACAAAGAGCCGGAGGGGGTATTCCAAAACAATTCAAAAAAATAAACGACAAAACGATTTTGGAATACAGCCTTGAAAAATTCAATTCAGCCCCTTCGATCGATGAAATTACCGTTGTCATTCATCCCGAATGGCGACAAGAGTGTGAACATATCCTTTCTGATTGCCGTATTTCCAAGGTAAAACATCTTCTCGACGGTGGTAAAGAACGTTATCATTCTGTTTTAGCTGCGTTGAAATTTTATGCCGGCCGCCCGTGTAATCTGCTGATCCACGATGCTGTACGTCCGTTGGTCTCCCGGAGAATAATCGAGGAGGTCATCACCGAACTTCAAACTTATAAAGCTGTCAATGTGGCTATTCCCGCCACAGATACAATCATCGAAGTCGATCCCACCCATGCCTATGTCTCCCGCATTCCGGACCGGAATATTTTGTACCAGGTACAAACTCCTCAAGGATTTCACAACCAAACTTTACAAGAAGCTTATGCCCTGGCATTGAAAGATCCGGATTTTAAAACGACCGATGACTGTAGTGTCGTTAAGAAATACCTCCCTCAGGAAGAGATCAAGATCGTGAAAGGAGAAGCGTGTAACATGAAATTCACTTATAAAGAAGATATTATCATACTAGAACAACTATTAAAAAACGAAGGAAAATGCTACGTCTAACAGCTCTTATTTTACTGTTTATCGGGGGATTACAAGGTTATGGTCAGGACTGGAAAGGCTATTACCAGGCCGAAATCGGTGGTGGAGTAACAGCAGACCGGCTTCCTTTCTGGCTGCATACCAACACATTCGGAAAAATCACAAACGACACTTATTTGTGGGGGACTGTCGGAGTAGGTACTCCTTTCAGTAAAAGCGATACCCGTGCTTTCGACTACTCATTCGGATTCGAAGGTACCGGTGCTTTAGGTCGTAAAGAACACCGCATTTTCATCGACCAGCTTTACGGTCGTGTACGCTGGCAAAACCTGATCCTGGATTTAGGTATCATCAAACCGGAAATTGTTTACGACGGTCTGTCTTCTACCAACGGAGACATGCTGTATTCGACCAATTCCCGGAGTATGCCAGGTATTAATCTCCATACACAGGATTTTATCAAAATTCCCTGGATAGGGAAATGGGTGTCTTTCAAAGCCCGGTACGGAGAATACCTCATGATCGACGATCGTTATGCCGGTAACCGTACCCGCTTACATCACAAAATGCTGGACATCAGATTTACGATCATTCCCCAGCTCAGCATCGAAGCCGGACTCGACCACTATGCCCAATGGGGAGGAGAGACAGAAAAAGACGGTAAACTCCCGACCTCTTTCAAAGATTATGCCCGGGTGGTACTTATTAAAGCCGGAGGAGGGGATGCTCCTGAAAATGAAATCAATAAACTGGGGAACCACATCGGTAATGAGTTTTTGAAAATAAGATATAATAACGAGCGTTGGGGGGCTGAGTTCTATTACGATCATATTTTCGAAGACGGATCGGGTGAAAAATTCAGAAACCGTCCCGATGGACTCTACGGACTTTATTTTACCCGGAAAAAGAATTTCAAATGGTTCAAAAGTTTCGTCTACGAATTTTATTATACCAAATGCCAGAGTGGCCCCTTCCACAATGATCCGGTCAGCGGAGAGGTCGTCGGAGGTAACGATAATTATTTCAATAACGGAATTTATCAGTCGGGGTGGACATTCTACGGTCAAGTGATCGGTTCGCCCTTTTTCACTCCCAAACCGGAAGAAGCCAGCGGGATAACCCGGGGTGTACTCAATAATCGTTTTTATGCCCATCATCTGGGAATTTGCGGGGATCTGCCGGGAGATATCCGTTACAAACTCATGATGAGCTACTCCCTGAATTACGGGACCCATTCGGTCCATTTCATAAACAAAAACGGCGAATATACCACTAAACCTCAATTCAGCTGGGGCTTGGAACTCATTGCTCCGGACACCAAGCTTCCTTTCCATACAGCGCTGAATGTCGGGTTTGATAAAGGCGATTTATTAAAGAACAGTTTCGGCATCATGCTTAAAATATTTAAAACGGGATTTTTTTAAATTTTTCAAATAAAACAAAACCAAATTTATGACTTGAATCGTATATGTAAAAGCATAGTCTATCGACACAACTAAGGATAAAAACAACAACCAGTAATGAAAAAAATAATTATCAGGACCCCTAATTTCATAGGGGACACGATAAATACGACTCCTTGTTTAGAGTTGATAAAACAGGAGTATCCGGAAGCGGAATTTACTATTGTCGGACCGGATTTTGTCAGGGAATTATTTAAATACGATCCCCGGATTACTCATTATATTACTTTCCCGCTCAAACGGAAGAAAAAATTATCTACCTATTGGAAAATTGTCAGGGAATTAAGAAAAGAAAACGGTGAATTAGGTGTCATTTTTGTTAATACCTTTATTTCTGCTTTGCTTTTCAGATTAGGAAATGTAAAAAAGAATATCGGTTACAATAGAGAAGGCAGAGGTTTTCTGCTGGATTTCAGTCCTGAGATCAATTATCACAAACATTACATCAACCGGTATGCTTTTTTATTCAATGAGTATATCGGGAATAAATACGTATATTTACCCGAATTATCGCTCCGGCACACCGGTCAGAAGACTTTCCAATTCGATAATTCGCATAAGACCATCGCTTTATATTTGGGAGGCGAGAACAAAGAATTCCGGAAATATCCGGATGAATATGCGGTTCAGCTCCTCAGGCTGTTGAATCGGCAAGGCTACAACCTCTTGCTTATCGGGGACGAAAACGACAACATCAAACACACCCAATATGCCGAGGAAGCCCGTATCGATCATCTGATCAATCTGACAGCACGCACAACTATCGAAGGTTTTATCAATACGATAGCCAATGTCGATTTGATCATTACCATCGATTCGAGTGCTCTCCATATAGCGGCTGCCGTAAAAACTCCTTTTATCGCCCTGATGGGCCTTTCTACCAGCCCGACATCGACAATCCTTCCTAAAGTTCCGTTAGGACGGATATTGAAAATAGAAAATAATCTGATCCGGGAAGAAGATTATATCCGTAATATCACCCCGGACCTGATACTGAAAACCGTTTCCGAATTGATTTAATCGCTTTCGTGTTCTAAAGCATAGAATTGATCCCGGAAGACATAAAACATCATTAAAAAGAACATGACAACCGGAAGTGCGTCATTTACGATCAGCAATACTTCAAAATTACTGTCAATAAAAAAAGCGACCAGGAGCGATAAGGCAAGAAAAGAATATTTTTTGCTACAGATCATGCTTTTTACAGGATACACAAACCAACTCAGTATGAAAGCCAGTCCGACCACACCCATCAACATCCAGTATTGCAGATAAGAATTGTGGCTATGAGTCAGCGAAGCGACAACCCGGTTTCCCGATGCCTGATACCATTGTTTCGACACCACATTCGTATACACCCCTAATCCCCAAATTCCCCACGAATCGATATTTTTCAAACAAGACTGATAGAAAACGATCCGGGGTACTAAAGTAGATCCCCCATCTAATTTTCCATTATTCACATCTTCAATCTCCTGTTTCAACTGTATCCACCTTTGATCGAAACTCGCCGGACGAAAAATATATCCGCTTATTCCAACAAGCAGAATTACCCCGATAAACATCCAACGCTGCCATACGGAAAGTTTTCTAAAGAAATAAAGATTGAAAATAACGAAACCACATAGAAAAGAGAGTATCGAACTTTTTGTGACTGTCAGGCTAAGCAACCATACGAACAGAGCAAAAGCAGTGAAAGCGATAACTTTCTCGCCCATTTTCGTACGGATAATTCCGAAGAAATAAGCGATTAAAGCAGCCGCATAAATCTGTAAAGCCTGTGCATCCAGATAGACTTCACCATTTAAAAAGTGCTTGGTACCCCCAAAACGACTGGCATACAAATTTTGCACGACAGTCTGTGGAGCAGTAAACCAATTCTCCCCTCCAAGATGAAAAAGCATGACCAAATTGAAAGTCAGGACACTGATACAAAAACAAAGTAAAAATTGCTTCAATAACCGCAAACTGACAAAACTTTTCAACGAAATAACATACAGCACTCCCAATAAAAATACCAGAAATTCTTTTTCAAAAATTCCGAATCCCGGTTTCAGCCCGGCATATTTTCCGGAAGTCACAATAATCAAGGTATGAACAGCTGAATATAAAATATAAATGACCGGGATTGCTACATAATACTTGTATTTTTTTATATTCCTTACAAAATCATCTTTATATTTGACGATGTTATAAATTAATCCTAAAGCGATCAAACCCGTTTGCATAGCATGGAACAAGGCCCCCCAAGTCCCGATAAAAAAAGCAATAAGCAAAAAAAGCTTGCTTTCCAGATTCTTCATATGAATTATTTTATTCAGACCTTAATTTGATGAATGGTGCAAAAGTACAATATAATTTTGATTTGGCACTTATATCTGTTTACATTAAACGTACGTTTTATTCGTGTTAACAGGTATATAATTGCCATAAAATTTTACAGAATCGGTTTTGTATATTTTTATTTTATATTTTTGCATATTCCAGGGATTCAAATTATCCCTGCAGATTTAGAAAAAAATATCAACATGGAAAAAAAAATCACCTATCTTGACCGGAACGAATATAACTATGGACCCTGTCCAGCAGTAGGAGAAGTACTTAAGAATTTCGATCCGAACAATCTTTGTTTCTATACCCGTATATATGATGAAGGTAAAAAAAGTATATTCTCAGATTATCTCTCTTCGATCTATAATATTCCTGAAAAACAAATCATTCTCGGTTATGGTGGAGAAGATATCCTGAAACAAGTGGTACACTGCTTTTTATCAGGTAAAGAAAAACAAAAGACATTATTGATCCCTAAATTTTCATGGTGGTATTATAAATCGATAGCCGATGAAGTAGAGGGACGAAGTGTACTTTATCCTTTATACGAAGAGGGAAATACGTTCAAATACGATTTCGAAGCGATGAAAGAAGCTATCCGGAAAGAAAATCCGGAAATGGTATTGATTGCTTCGCCCAATAATCCGACAGGGAATTCCCTGACTTCTGAAGAACTCGATCAGATTCTTTCCTTTATTTCGCCGGAAACAGTGGTCGTTATCGACGAAGCTTATGCTTCTTTCGCCAACAAAGATACCAGTTATATAAAACCTTTATTGGAAAAATTTCCGAATCTGTTGATTGTACGGACTCTATCTAAATTTTACGGACTTCCCGGATTACGTTTGGGTTTCGCTTTCATGGGAACTGCATTAACCCGCTTTTTGAACTATAGTACCAAATATTTGGGTTATAACCGTTTATCGGAAGAACTGGGAATTGCCGTATTGAAATCGACAGACTACTATCAGCAAGTTGCCGATCAAATGGCCGAAGACCGGCAAATGTACATGAACGAACTGAATACCCTCGAGGGCTTCAAAGTATACCAGTCGAATGCGAATTTCATTCTGGTGAAGTATCCGATCGAACTGAAAGCAACTCTTCAGGCTGCCTTTAAAGCCAAAGGATACCAGATCAAATTCATGAACGAACCGGATATCAATACTCACATGCGTATTACTTTGGGCACACATCGCCAGAATGTCGAAGTAATCGCTACGATAAAAGAAGTCGTCGCACAATGAAAGCTATTATACTCGCGGCAGGTATGGCTTCACGCCTCCGTCCCCTGACAGATCACAAACCCAAATGTTTGCTGGAAATCGGGAAACAATGTCTGCTGGGCAGAGCTATCGAGGGATTAATTTTTAACGGTATCCGGGAAGTGGTTATTGTCACCGGATACCTGCAAGAACAAATCATCGAATTCGTTCAGCGACACTACCCTGATTTAAAGGTCGAGTATATTTACAACGAAAAATATGCTTCAACCAATAATATCTATTCCCTTTGGTTGACTAAAGATAAAATCCGGGGGGAACGTATCTTACTTTTAGATAGTGACATCCTGTTCGATCCGTTATTGGTAAAAGCCGTATTGGATTGTCCCGACACTACTTGTCTGGCTCTCAACGACCACCCGCTTTCTGAAGAAGAAATCAAGGTTATTCCTGATGCCCAAGGTAAAGTAGCCGAAATCAGTAAAACCTGTTCCATCGGAAAAGCTATCGGGGAATCTATAGGTATCGAAAAAATGTCGGGCGGTTATACTCATGCTTTAGTGGATGAACTCGACCGGATGATTCTGCAAGAAAATCAGGTCAATATTTTTTACGAAGCAGCCTTCGAACGTCTGATCGCCCAAGGTCATACTTTCGGTATCGTAGATACGACCTCGTTTTTTTCTATGGAACTGGATACCGTTGCTGACTTTCAGCAAGCTATTGATAAAATTCCTGCACATTTATTATAATATCTGTTATGCGTATTGTTTTATTTTGTGAACAAAAATATGCCATCAATATTCTGACTCCTATTCAGGAAGAGGCACTGAAAAGCGGAGGACACGACATTTTATGGTATGTCCATTCCCGGAATATCCCTGACTTTCCCTTAAAAGACCGCGTGAAGTGGACCGACAGCATACAAAAGATTTATGATTATTCGCCGGAAGCCATTTTCGTTCCCTGCAACATTGTCCCTTATTATCTGCCGGGCGTAAAAATACAAATCTTCCATGGTTATGCTGCCGAAAAGAAAGACCATTGGGTGATCCGAAGATATTTCGATACCTACTTTACCCAAGGCCCTTTTTTCACCGAAGGTTTCAGTGCTCTGGCAAAAAAATACAAGGATTTCGAGGTAGTAGAAACCGGTTGGCCGCGCCAGGATTGGATTTTTCAGAATCTGCATACTTTCGATGAAGAAAAATCCCGGCTGTTACAGCAACACCAACGTGAAAAATTAGTACTTTATGCACCGACTTTTTCGCCTTCTCTCACCTCGCTTCCTCATTTGAAAGCGGGACTCGATAGATTAGTGCAGGAAAAGGATATCCTGTTATTATTAAAATTCCATCCTCTGACGCGTCAGGAATGGACTGATGAATACCGGGAATGGGCAGCCTCTCAACAGCATGTCATCTGGATCGACGATCATAACATTACCAAATATCAGTTGATGGCCGATGTCATGATCAGTGATACTTCATCGACGGTATACGAATTTTTATTACTGAACAAACCGGTAATTACCTTTCAGACGGTAGCCAAAGATATTTATTGGATCGATATACAACAGACAGACGAACTCCCCGAAGCCTATGAACAGGCCCTGCATGACGAAAGTGCCGCACTTAAACGCCAATGGATCATAGACAACTACGATCCTTATCTCGACGGGAAGGTCGGACAACGGATGCTGACCGCTGCCGAAGATTATATCTCCCGGCATGGGGTACCTGCCAAACGAAAACTGAACCTTTGGCGTAAATATACCAGTATCAAAAAATTCGGAAAAATCAAAAAACACTGAAATTCTTATCGTCGATGAAAATTGTCCTGAATCCGGAATACAAATTCCTGCAACAATTTGTACAAGACCTTCCAACCCGTTTCGCCTCGGAAGGGAAAGTCATTCAAGACAAAAGAAATACGATTAAAGTATTCGAATACAAGGAATTGGAAATAAACGTAAAACGTTACAGAGTTCCTATATTCATCAATCGGATCGCATACCGTTTTTTCAGAAAATCAAAAGCGGTCAAAGCTTATTTCAACTCTTTAGAAGTCCGGAAACGGGGGTTTAATACTCCGGAATCTATCGCTTGTATCGAAACCTTCCGGGGTGGTTTACTTCATTACAGTTACTATATCAGCCTTCAATGTCCCTTTCATAAAGAGATGAGAGAACTGTATTTCGGTCCCCTTACGGGTAATGAAGACTTGCTCAGAGCTTTCGCCCGCTACACGGCAGCCTTACATGAAGCCGGTATTTGCCATCAGGACTATTCTCCCGGGAATGTCCTGGTCAACGGGGAAGGCGATTGTTTTCAGTTTGCTTTGATCGATATCAATCGAATGAAATTCAGGCAGATGGACCTAAAAAAGGGATGTAAAAACCTGATGCGGATGTTCGAAAACGAAGAGATATATACTTTCATCGCACAGGAATATGCCCGAAGCAGACATTTCGATCCCCAACAATGTAAGGCCTGGATCCATTATTACAACCACCTCTCTTTAAAAAGAGATTATCGTAAAAAGAAATTCAAAGTATTCAAAAAAAGATTCTTTTAAAGTAGACTCCATTATTGAAAACTGTTCATTTATCGAGGATCATCCCGTTCCTGTGAGAGACCTTACCGTTTTGTTTAGAATATCATTTTGTCATTATTGCGTCGAATACTCCTTTCAGTCTCCGTACATACTCCTCCATGGTATAATCTGTCCTGATTCGCTGATAACCGGCTTCTCCCATCATTTTGGTTTTTGCACGGTCAGCAGCCAAAACCCGGATCCCTTCGGCAATCGCTTGCGGAGATCCGGCCTGTACGATGATACCTGTCCGCCCGTCGACGACCAAATCCCGGGCCCCCGGAATATCCGTTACGATGCAGGCCACTTTACAGGCCATCGCTTCACGTAAACTACGGGGAGAGGCATCACGGGTCGAAGGACAGATGCAGACATCTTTACCCGGTAAATAATAAACAGCATCTTTATGAGGACCTAACATATGTATTTGTTTCGCAGCGGGGCCATTTTGTGCCAGTTTATAGTCGGCTTTATCATACTCCCCCAAATAGATCAAGTGGATGTCCGTATCGGTCAGTAGCTCCAAAGCCCGGATCAAAATCCGTAATCCTTTAAAAGATCTTCCCTTGGTATTGGCCAGGCATATAACTTGAAAAGCGGTCGACGGTATTCCCGCTACGGATTTAGGATGAGCCCATACATCTTCCATCCACATAACCTCGTAGGGTTTCGGAGACACAGTCATTCGATCCGGAGAAATAAACCGGGCAAGTTGTTGTTTTATATCTTCCGTTGCACACATCACATGGGCTATGCGTGGATTGAGAATACCCAGATAATAAGTCGGGTCGCTCCTTCTGATTTTAGCCTGCGTGCCCCGATACCCTACCACCCGGGCAGGTGTACCCCAGGAAGCAAACAATGCAATGGATAAATCGATACTACTCGAAGCATAGATTACATCGATACGATATTTCTTTATAATCGAACGCACCTCCTTAATAGAGGCATATTTAAATTTACTTTTAAAATGAGGTATTCTCAAAGCCACACATTCCTTAGGCAAGGCCTCTCGTTCTTCATCAGAAGTATAAGTTGCATAGGTTTCGATCCCCTTCCCCCTCATCGCCTGAAGCATATGGTAATTTATAATATCGATACAATGAAAAACACCGAGCAAACGCATAAAAATCAATATAATTTCCTATTCCGACAACTCCTTCGATATATCCTGTTTCTTTATCCGGTTTTCCCAGATTTTAGCGATTGTAACAAATTTATAAAAGGCATCCATTCCGGCATTGATCACACCGGCCTTCCCATCCCGAAAACCTCCCTTCAAAATATAAGACTTGAAAAAACGATATGCCGGAGCATAAAAAATACTAAGAAAAGTATATTTCTGTCCGGTACGTTTGGGGATCTCTTTGCTGGTGTAAATATTCAGTTTATTCAACTTCAATTCCAGCGGATTGTTGACTAAATGAATAAAAGCCAGCTCTTTTTTATTACGGGGCACCCGGATCACCTTTCCTTCTACCCGGGGAACTGCATGTACATATGGAGGCCAAAAAGCATTTTGCTTACGGAAAAAACGTAAGATATAATCCGGATAATCCCCATGTATGAATTTTCCCATCAAATAATTCTTCCGTGGGATCCAAACTCCACCGATAGCACGCTGTTCCCGAAGGAGAGTATATAAATAATCCTTCAAGTCCGCAGGAACAATTTCATCCGAATCGACCACCAACACCCAATCATAAGTAGCCGAGTGTATGGCAAAATTCCGGGCCGGTTCACAAAAATCGGTTTTCTTATGATAAACGATCTTACAATCGAACTTTCGGGCTATTTCAATCGTACGGTCGGTGCTATACATATCACACACCACAATTTCATCGAATTCTTTCACCGAATTCAGTACCCGTTCCAAAAATTGTTCTGAGTTATAAGTCTGAATAACCACGGATATTTTCATCGCCTCCAATTTAAATGTTCGTTTATTTTGGTAGCGAAAAATCATCCGGTGCGATAAGCCGGCGAATTCTATCCCGGTTAGTATTAGAATGATAAAATTTGTACATCCTAAAAGATTCTTTATCTTTGCCCGACAAATAAACGAAGGTTTTTATTGCCTGAAGTCATCTACGTATTATTAGATAAAAAGGAATAAATGAGGAAAATTATACTCAATCCCCAATATAAATCTCTCTATACCTTCATCGAAACCCTCCCCCAAAATTTCAACGCAGGTGGAGAAATCGTCCAGGACAGACGGAACACGATCAAGAAATTCAAGGTGAATGGTCTGGAAATAAACGTAAAACGTTACCGGGTTCCGATTTTCATTAACCGGATCGCTTATACTTTTTTCCGGAAATCCAAAGCTTGCCGGGCTTACAACAATGCTTTCGAAGTCATCAAACGGGGATTCGAAACCCCTGAATCGATCGCTTATATCGAAGAATTTAAGGGAGGATTACTACATTATAGTTATTATATCAGCCTGCAATGCCCTTACCGACGGGAAATCCGGGAATACTACCAGGGACCGTTACAGGGCAATGAAGCTTTGATGACTGCATTTGCACAGTTTACAGCTGCTTTACACGAAAAAGGAGTTTGCCATGAAGACTATTCGCCGGGGAATGTACTTATCGCACAAATAGACGGACAATACCATTTTTCCCTGGTGGATATCAACCGGATGACTTTTAAACCGATGAACCTCGAAGAAGGTTGTAAAAATTTCAGACGCATGTTCATCAGCGACGAACTCTATATTTTTCTGGCTAAAAAATATGCGCAATGCCGGAATTTCGATCAGGAAGCATGTATCCGGCTGATGTTGAAATACAATCATTATTCCATACGAAGAGATCAGCGGAAAGAACGGTCGAAGGCTATCCGAAAAAAGATTTTCGGATAACTCAACCCTATTCAGCCTTTAAACGATAATCGAGAAATGAGTAATCGAATTCATTTTTCTCATCGGCATAATGATCTTCACGGCCGATCAATTCCCATTTATCCGGATCTATGGCAGGAATGAAAGTATCTCCCTCGGGAGAGGTATGTACTTCTGTCAGATATAACTGCGAAGCCTTATCCCAAAATTCGCGGTAGATCGAGCCTCCTCCGATCACAAATACCCGTTCTTCCCCTTTTAGCAGTTCCAAAGCTTTCGGGATATCCGGCACCACCTCGGCACCAGGGGCGACAAAACCGGGATTACCGGAAATCACCACATTTCTTCGATTGGGCAGCGCTCTTCCCATCGATTCGAAAGTCTTCCGTCCCATCAATATCGCATGACCGGTCGTCAGCGCTTTAAATCGCTTCAAATCTGCCGATAAATGCCAGATCAATCCATTATCCCTTCCGATCACATGATTTTCAGCAGCAGCAACTATAATCGCTAATTCCATATTTTTTCAAATTTAAATACTTAAATATTCAACAAAAATAGGACATAAAACGACAATCCCGAAAAAAAAACGGAATATTCAGGCTGTAAACAGACTTTATAAATCAGTCGGATTGCATATTATAAAAATTTTCCACAACTTTGTCAGGCTAAATCCCGTAACCGACCCGTTAAAATGATGAATTTACTTTGTGTATCCCACACAATTGATATTATTAATTATGGCATGTTGAAAGCCATTCAGGCCAAAGGCTTCAACACTTATGTCACTTATACCACTGAAGACGAGCATAAAGCTATTCCCAAAGACATCACAGGCATCGAAGTGCCTTATTTCCGTAAGAAATTTAATTGGCCGACTATTCAGTGTATCCGTAAAATTATTAAAACCCATCAGATCCATGTCATCTATGCCATTAACAGTTCCGATCTGTCCAATGCCCTATTCGCAACACTTGGAACTCAGGTTAAAGTCGTCGGTTACCGGGGTACACAGGCTAAAATCAGAAGGAGTGATCTGACTTATTATCTAGGCACCCTAAATCCAAGGGTAGCTCACATGATGTGTGCCACCCAGGACATCAAAGAACAGCTGTCTAAATTTATTTCTCCGGCCAAGATGACCGTAAATCCCAAACCTTACGATGTCAACTGGATGAAGGATGCTTTCACTCACCCCCAGTCGGTCGAGGGCATTCCTGACGATGCTTTTCAAGTCGTATGCCTGGCCAATACCAAACACCGTCCTTTCAAAGGTCTCCGGCAACTGATTGCAGGTATGCATCTGATTGAGGATCCCCGGGTACATCTGATTCATTTGGGCGATTACGATGAAGCCGACTACCAACTGGCCCAACAAGGGCCGGCAGCAGCCCGGATTCATATGCTCGGTCTGCGTAAGGATGCCGTCCATTTTCTGCCGGGTAAAGATGTCTGCATCTGTCCCTCTATCCGGGATGCTTCCCCCCGCAGCTTGCGTGAAGCTATGGCTTGTAAGGTGGCTTGTATCGTAACCGATATTCCCGGAGCCCGGGAATTGGTGGTCGACGGACAGACCGGTATGATCATCCGCCCCGACTCACCGGAAGCCATTGCAGCCAGTATCGGAACACTGGCCCGGGATCCCGAAAAAACGAAAGCATTCGGAGAAGCCGGATACCAGCGGATCATCACCCATTATACCATGGAAAAATACGTACAGAATCTGACGAATGTTTTCCAGCAAGTTATCGATAAATAAAATGAACACTTTACAAAACCGCCTCCAACTGGGATTTGCAATCTATATTGCAGGATCTTTTACCCTGTTCTTACAATTCTTTCTCTATCTGTTGCAAAGCAATATCGCTTCGACCACCGATTTCGCCGGATACGGTTACTACCTCGTTGCGGCTTTTGCACATGCCGGTCTGTTTGCCTTAATTCCCTATCTGCTATATATCCTGATGTCGCTGGCGTGCCCTTTCCCCCGTTTCAACCAAGGTCTACTGATTACCTTTTATTTCCTGTTGAATATCATAGCCTACCTGAACGGCCTGGTCTTTCAGCTATACAAATTCCATATCAACGGTTTGGTACTGGACATGGTTTTCGGGCAAGATGCCGGACAAGTGTTCAATTTCGAAACGTCTTTGATTCTCAGATTTGCATTGACTATCCTGGCTGTGGGATTCCTGTTTTCCGGCATAATATGGATAGCCTACCGCTTTTATCAGCGTTTGAGAAGACGGCAAATTATCTTATATCTCGTTCTCTTTGTATGCAGCACTTTAAGTGCACATTTAGTGCATGCCTATGCCGCTGCTTCAAACCAATTTTCGATACAAAATGTCGCAACCTGCCTGCCACAATTTTATCCATTGACTGCAAACAAGTTAATGGCAAAATTAGGAATTATCCATCACCCGGTTTCCCATCCGCAACTGAACGACAACACCACTCTCAATACCGGTATCACCTATCCGTTACATCCGTTGATTTCAAATGATACCGTTTCACGGAAAAATATTATTTTTATCCTTCTGGATTCCTGGAATCCACGGATATTCGATACAGAGACCATGCCGAACCTCTCCGGTTTCGCAACCCGTAGTTCGGTTTTCACCCATCATCTGAGTTCCAGCAGCGGTACACGAGGAAGTATTTTCGGCTTGTTCTTCGGAATTTCTCCTACCTATTGGAAAGCTTTCGAACTATCGGGGACCTCTCCTTTATTCATCCAAACCCTGCTCGAACAGGGGTATGACGTTCAGACCTTTCCGAGTGCAACTCTTCAAAATCCGCCTTTCGACCGGATTATTTTCGGGGAAGTTCCGCACCTTCGGACAGAAACCCAAGGGGCAACTCCTTTCGACCGCGATACCCGGCTGACGGCCGACTTTCTTCAATATCTGGACCAAAAACCCGACAAACCGTTTTTTGCTTTTTTATTCTATGATTTGTTGCATGCCATCTCCATTCCGGCTCCTCACCGTCATAAATTCGAACCTTCCTGGGAGTATGCCAATTATATGGCTCTGAGTAATGAAATGGATGCCACGCCATTTTTCAACCTCTACAGAAATTGCGGTTGGTATGTAGATTCCCTGGTTGGAAGTATCGTCGGAGAACTCGAACACAAGGGACTCTTAGACAATTCGATCCTGGTCATTACCGGAGACCACAGTCAGGAATTCAATGAGAATAAAAAAAATTACTGGGGTCACGGCAGTAATTATTCCGATGCACAGATTCATGTGCCTTTCATTTATTACGAACCCGGACAAGCTCCGCGGAACTATCACCATACAACCACTCATTACGACATTGTGCCGACTTTGATGCATACCCTCTTCGGTGTTTCGAATCCTCCCGGAGATTACAGCATGGGCCATTTTCTCACCGACAGCCTGCGCCCGCTTTTTCACCTGACAGGTACCGAAGAAAATTACGCCTTTGTCACCCCCGAAGCGATATACGAAAAGAAACATTCAGGCCGAATCGTCGTAACGGACAGTCTGCTGAATCCGATCGATCATCCGATGTCTCCTCAACTACTCAAAGAAGTTTTGGAATATAAAAACCGATTCAGGAAAAAAGACTGAACCACGATTTATACCGAAATCGCTCCTTTGATATGCGGATGGGGATCGTAGCCGGTCAATTCGAAATCTTCATAGCGGAAACCGAAAATATCCTTCACAGCCGGATTGATATGCATCTGCGGTAAAGCGCGGGGCTCGCGGGACAATTGCAGACGGACCTGTTCGATATGATTCAGGTAAATGTGGGCATCCCCCAGGGTATGTACGAACTCACCCGGCTGCAAACCACAAACCTGGGCCATCATCAGGGTCAGCAAGGCATAAGAAGCGATATTGAAGGGAACTCCCAAAAAAGTATCGGCACTACGTTGGTAGAGCTGGCAGGATAATTTGCCACCGACCACATAAAACTGGAATAAAGCATGGCAGGGAGCTAAAGCCATATTTTCAATGTCTCCGGCATTCCAGGCACTCACAATCAAACGCCGGGAGTCGGGGTTGTTTTTTATATCGTGGACCACCTGTGCGATCTGATCCAGATGGGTCCCGTCGGGCCGGGGCCATGAACGCCATTGATAACCGTAGATATGTCCCAAATCCCCGTCGGCATCCGCCCATTCGTTCCAAATCTTCACCCCATGATCCTGTAAATATTTGACGTTGGTGTCTCCTTTCAGGAACCAAAGCAATTCGTAGATAATCGATTTGAGATGCAATTTTTTGGTGGTCAGCAAAGGAAAACCAGCCTGTAAATCAAAACGCATCTGATGACCGAAAACACTGATCGTCCCTGTTCCGGTACGGTCTGTTTTCTCCGCTCCTTCACTCAAAATCCGGTCCAGCAAATCCAAATATTGTCTCATAATTATGCTCTGTTTATATCCTTACAAAGATAAAATTAATTCACTCAATTTCTATCTCCGATTCCTAATCTTTCTTCCGGATCAGCATCAATCCATGCCGCACAGGCAACAACAGATTTTCTACCCGGGTATCGGCCTGCACCAACTCATTAAATTCCAGTATCCCGCGTGTTTGCGCATCGCGGGTATCTTTTTCCGTGACCTTACCGTCCCACAGCACATCGTCAGCCACAATGATTCCTCCTGGCCGGACCTTATCGAATACTAACCGGTAATACGCTGCATATTGCCTTTTATCGGCATCGATGAATACCAGATCGAAGCATTCATCCAGCCCGGGTATTATCTCACAGGCATCTCCGATATGAAAAACGATCTGTCCGGCCAGTCCGCTACGTTCGATATAATTACGCGTAAAATCTTCAATCTCGTCATTGATGTCGATGGTATGGAGCACGCCTTTCTCTCCCATGCCCATTGCCATCGAGATGGCTGCATAACCGGTAAATGTCCCGATTTCCAACACCCGTTGGACCCGGTTCATCCGGCACAGCATCTTCAGGAATTGCCCCTGCAGATTCCCCGACAACATCCGGGGCCTTAAAATCTTCTGATGAGTAGCCCTCGACAACTGTTGCAATATTTCCGGTTCCGGTTCGGAGTGCAATCCGATATATTCTTCCAGTTCAGCATCCAAGTCCAACATACTTTCTTTATTTATAGATCAAAACCGATTGTTTATCCTGAGCAAAAATCTCCCGGGCCACCTGCCGGAGCAACTCAGGGGTAATACCTCCAACCTCTTCACAGACCGCCTCCAGTTCATCCACTTTATCATAAATAAGAAAGCTCTTGCCACTGGACAGCATCATATTTTCATAATTTTCCGACGCCAGGGTGATCTGCCCGATCATCTGATTTTTGGCTTTACGCAATTGGTTATATCCCAAAAGTTCCTCCCCCAAAGCCGCCATCTCTTTCCGGCAAAGTCGCAGACACTTGTCCAGATCGCCGGCATCACAGCCGAAGTATATCGTGAAAACCCCCGTATCCGAATAGGGGGTATAGGAAGCTTCGATGTTATAAGCCAGTCCGTATTTCTCCCGGATATTCAGGTTCAAACGGGAATTCATCCCCGTCCCCCCCAGGATATTGACCAAAAGAGAAAAAGCCAGACGTTTATCTTCGGTATAATCGTAAGCGACATTTCCTATAATACAATGATTCTGATAAGTATCCATATCGATCACTTTCTGCCGGGGCAAGTATATCCCGGGACGTTCACGAACCAATACAGCCGGATCCCCGGGAATATCTCCGAAATATCTTTCAATCAGGCGGACCAGTTTATCGAAAGGAATATCCCCGACCGAACTGATCACCATTCTTCCCGGCCGGTAATTCCGTTTGACGAAATCGATAATATCGTCCCGCCGGAGGCCTTTTACCGCCTTCTCGCTTCCCAGGATATTTCTACCGATCGGATAATCCGGATAAATCAGTTCCTCGAAATCGTCGAAAATCAATTCGCCCGGACTATCTTTGTAAGAATTGATCTCATCGATCACCACCTCTTTTTCTTTCTCTATCTCTTTTTCGGGAAATACCGAATGAAACACGATATCGGCGAACAATTCCAAAGCCCGTTCATAATCCCTGGCCAGGAAGGAAGCATAAATACAAGTATCTTCTTTCGTCGTATAAGCATTCAGTTCTCCTCCCACATCTTCTATGCGGCTCAGGATATGAAAGGCTTTTCTTTTCTCCGTCCCTTTAAAAATCACATGCTCGATAAAATGAGCGATCCCCTCTTCTTCCGGGCGCTCGTCCCGGCTACCGACACCGATAATCAATCCACACCAGGCAGCTTTACCGTCCACCTGCTGATGAATGACCTTCAATCCATTTTTCAATATATGAGTCTGATACATGCTCACGCGCAAACCTCCTTCATATCCCGTTCCCCTCCGGGTGTTTAAAGAAAAAAGCCCTGCATAGCAAGGCTTTTCCCATATTATTTCCTAAAATCTTATTTCTGGAATAATTTTTCGAAATCAGCCATAGAAATCTCTTGTTCTTCGAGCTTCACGTTTTCCCGGATCACGTCGAAGACTTTGTTATCTAAAGCTCTTTCATACAGATGCTGACGCTGTTTTTCATCTTCCAGCAATTTAGCTGCAAATCCGTCCAGCTGTTCGTCAGTCAATCCGTATAACCCGTATTGTTGCAGCTGGGCAGCAGCGATCTGGCGTCCTTCCCGTTTCATATCCTCGGCTTCCACCTTCACATCATAATCTTTCACGATAGCCGATTTCACCAGCTGCCATTTAAATTCATCCCGGTAGCCTTCGAAATCTTTCTCCACTTCTTCAGGAGTCATCTTTTCATTGACAGCCACAATCCATCTTTTCAGGAAAGTTTCGGGCAGAACGACATCTTCATTTTTCTTTATCAGTTTTTCTTTGGCATCGATGGTAAAGCGGTATTCAGAATGTCCTTTCAGCTGATTTTCGATATCTGCCTTCACGCGATTACGGAAATCCGCTGCATCTTTGACCACTCCTTCCCCATACAATTTAGTAAACAATTCTTCGTTTACTTCTGCATCGATATAACGTTTGATTTCTTTGACGATAAAACAATAGTTTTCACCGGCATGTTCGGCTTCTTCTTTCGTTACACCCAACATAGCAGCAAAATCGGTCTTGTTCGGGTATGCTTTCACTGCATTGAACTTCACTTCCTCACCTGCTTTTTTACCCTTGAAAGCATTTACAGCTTCTTCATCTTTCATGTGGAATACCGACATCGAAGCATCTTCGTTTTTGATACCTCCTTCTTTCACATTTCCGTCAGCGTCCAATTCGATCAATTCCCCTTTCAGGTATTCGGTACCTTCGATCTCATCTACAGCGATCATGTTACCGTTGTTTTTACAGATGCTTTCGATCTGTTTGTCGATCATTTCATCGTCAACTTTGATGGTATAGAAAGGTATTTTTTCACGTTTGCTCATTTTGGCATTCACCTCAGGAGACAAAGCGATATCATACAGGAATTCGAAATTTTCATCCTCCAGGTTCAGTTCCTTCTGTTCAGTCTCGTTCGGAAGCGGTTCGCCCAGAATCTGAAGATTATTCTCCTTGATGTAGTTATTCAACGATTCTCCCAAAACTTTATTGATTTCATCTACCAATAAAGATTTTCCGTACATTTTTTTCACAATTCCCATCGGAGTTTTTCCTGGACGGAAGCCGTTTACTACTACTTTCTTCTGATAATCTTTCAATGCTTTCTCTACGCGGCCGGCGTAATCTTCTTTACCTAGTTCGATCTTAATGGTTGCATTCAGATCGTCGATCTGGTTTTTCGTTATATTCATGCCATTCTTGAATTATAGCAATTGTTATTATATATGACTAACTCTCTTCTCAATCAGAAAAAAGCCACCTCGCATAAGGTGGCTTCCCTACTTTTGTACGGGCGAAGGGACTCGAACCCCCAAGTCTTGCGACACTAGATCCTAAGTCTAGCGTGTCTACCAATTCCACCACGCCCGCGTGCCGGTTTTTGACGCTGCAAAAGTAATATTAAATTTCATATAGTCAAACTTTTTTTGAAAAATTCAGTTTTACAAACATAAGTTACAGAGGGGGTAAACGTTACGGAGGATAACCTGTCTCATGCTCCCTCTGTAACGTTTACTAACACACCTTTCCCCCAACGTCTGTTTCCCAGCCTAAATCGTTTGTGTCATCGAGATCACTTTACCGAAACCGGGGAAGATACTCGGACTATTGGCCGGCCCTCCGAACATCGGTCCGTACATGTCTTCAATCTTTCCGGTAGTAGGACTCACTTCAAATTCTACGATCTTTCCTTCCTGAGTTTTTTCATTCCATACAGCAGCCCACAAAACACGTCCGGCTGTCGGGAATCCCCCCGTTCCGATCATATACAGACAAGTAATGACTTCGTCGTCGTCATCCGAGTTCCACACTTTTACAGATTCCGTTTGCCCGGTAGTATAACTATAAGAATACAAAGTATTACCGACCGAATAAAACAAAACGGAGCCTGCATTGGTCGAAGTAAAACAAGTGGCCCGGTCTAAATTCTCACATCCGGCCAGGGAACGGGAGTAACGAGCCAGCTTTCCATTATCCACGACATTGTAGAAACAAGCCACATCCATCCAATACCCACCGTCACGTTTCATCACCGCCATCGTCTCACCTCCGTTTACGGTGGCCGAATACACCAACTCCCCGTTCATATGGTTCACATCGAATACCGCTTCAGCATCCGCTTCACTAAAACGGCTCAATGACGAAGCCCGGTTGAAGAAAGGCCGGAAACCGTTCTGTTCTTTGTCGAAAACCACCTGGTAAGCCCCGATAGCCCCGGTCACAGCCCCCCAACCCGCAATCGTAGCCGAAGCCAGGTAAGGAGCAAGATCATACGTACCGCTCATCGCTACCGGAAACTTCCGGTCACCGGCACTTTGAATATACAGACAATGTAACCTTCCGTTATTGATCAGGAAATCACAATTATTCACACACATCATCGCCTCAGGACGGTATTCGGGCGCTGAATAAAACATATCGTTCCAGGTGTCCATAATCACCATATTCGCAGGTGAACAACGCAAAGCCTCCTGTCCGGTCAGGATATAATACCATTTTCCCGTAGTAGAATAAAAAATCAGCTTAGCCTCACCGTCCAAAGGATGTTCCGGATGTAAACCACTCCAATAATCCTGTTCGTGCCAATATTCTTCAGCCTGTGATCCGCTGAAAATCAAGGTCCTTTTCGATCCGAAAACATCGACATCCACCCGGCCCTCTTTTTCTTGTAAACAATAAATTCCACTCTTAGAACCCGCCTGAGGAAGAGTCAGGTACGATCTCGCCAGAAAAAATCCCATCGTATTGTATACCGTATCTTTGGCCATCATCCACACCTGATAAGCTTTCCCCGCCTCGAGACTCACCACATAATTCAGATCGAGTGTACGGGAAATGGTGTCGGCCGGCGGATACACCGTCGTATTCCCCACCGTTTCCGGTTTGTAATCGGAATCCATAACAAACCAACGGTATACCAGATTTTCAGGCTTACTATAGGTAACCCGGGGCGTAAAATGAATGGTATCCCCGATTTCCCAGGTCCGGAACAGTTCGGTTTTATCCGTTCCAACCGTATCTATCTTTATTTCAGGCGCCACATCGAAGTCGTAATCATACACGCCTTTATCCTCCAGACATCCCCAAAGTCCTATCGCCAAGAGGCAAAAAGCCCCGATTTTATATTTCATTCTTCTCATGATATGCTATTTTTATATTTTAAAAAGAAACGACAGCCCCATTTTCATCCTTCATATTCTCCGAATGGGTGGCATTATATTCTTCCAGCGCAGCGACCATCCGTAAACGATAGTTCCACATTTCTCCCCAAGTCATCCCCTCTGCTTCTCCATAGGTAAACTGACTGACTCCCAAAGTCGAAATAATAAACCGGTATTTGGTCTCGCTATAGTCACCGAAAAATTCGGTCAAATCCTCCCAATTGCCCGGCTTGGTAATTTTATCGTTCCAGGCGATAGTCAAAGCAGACCACGCATCGACTCCCGGTTGCAGATCACCGGAGCCGTCTATCCTCACCTGAAGACGTACTTCTTCGGTTTGCATCGCTTCCGTCCGGTAAAGCAGGATATCGAACCCCACCGAATCCTGACCGGCTTTCAGTATCACTTCCCGGGGCAGTGAATAATCGGATGCCTGTGCAGTTGTTTTCGACGGATCGACAGCCAATTTCACTGTCCGGTCGTAATCCGCCACTTTCCCTTGTATCACGACACAAGACGCTACAGCAAATTCCTTTACCTCTTCCGGATAAACCGAAAAGGTAAAAGTCATCGAATCTGTATTTCTGGTCCAGATCTCCGGTCCGACAATCCGGGCAAAATCTTCTTTTCCCCAAACAAAATCATCATTTTCGCAGGAATTCAACAAGAGTAATCCCCAAATTCCCAGTAGTATATATTTTATCATAATAATCCAATTTATCAGTTCTACAATCATTGCCGGTTACCGAATTCAACCTCATTCTCCGGCATCGGCAAAACATAGATATCGTCGCTACCGCTGACCGCCGACCCGGGAATAGAAGCAAAATTCAAGCGCTTATAATAGTAAAACAATTGTCCTTCCCCCACCAATTCCTTCCGGTATTCTTTATAGATTTCATTTTGAATCTGTGTCACCGGCAAGTTTTCATCCAACGGGTCGAAATCCAGATACCGGTTGTTCCGGACAGTGTTAAGATAACGGACAGCCTGCCGGGAATCGGTATTCAGTGAAGCTTCGGCAGCGATATAATACATTTCGGACCAACGCAAAACAGGCATAAAATTTTTATATGTACCGTTTTCATACTGCCAGAATTTAGACAGATAAGGATCACTGCCACTATAAGTCCAATGATAAGTATGCCGCCAATCCTGCCCATACGCTTTAGTCGAAACTTCGTAAATATCGTCCCACATTTCCTCGGAAGGAGACAATTTTTTCGTCTTATCGGTCTGTTCTTTAAAATAAGGCTCGATAATATCGTCCATATCGAGCACATTCAAACGGAATAACAGTTCGGAAGCGAACAACAAATCCCTTTCGTAAGCATTCGACGAAGTGATAGAAGTATAGTGTACCCAGGAAAATTTCTTTTCCTCGATCACTTTCCGGGCATAGACCAAAGCCTGCGCCAGATTATCGGCCCCTCCCTTCCATTGATAAGCCCTGGCTAAAGTTGCTGCAACGGCATAATAATTAAACCGATAGGAACGATCGTTCCGATAAGTATAAGCTTCCAGACTATCGGCCAGAAACAACGGATCGGTTTCCAGCAGCCCGAGAGCTTCCCGGGCATCCGCAATGACATAATCCAATACTTTATCGACAGTAGACTGCGGGGTTACCGCTGTCGAATAAGTCATTACATAAGGGATGGCTGGAGCTTGTGCATTCGAAGCATACGAAGGAGCGAACATCCGCAATAAATCCAGATGCAAAAAAGCACGCAATCCCAAAGCCTCCCCTTTGTATATGCGATAATTATCCCCACTGAACATCGCCGGATTTTTATCGATATACTCCAGCATAATGTTCAGATTGGCAATCGCCGAATACATCTGCGACCAAACCGTAGTGATCTTATTCTTCACCGCCGTATTCTCATAATTGTAAAGGCCTGCCTCATAATACTCGCTTCCTGTTGCCAGATCATAATTTTGTGTCAAGGCTTCGGCTAACCCGAAGGTCATTTCCTGCCCATACAAAGAGGTCGAAGCCAATCTCTTGTACACTCCGGTCAACTGGTCGCTGAAACCTTCTTCCGTAGAAAAAAGTTCGTCGGCGAGCACCTGTGATTTCGGACGTACATCGAAATAATCCGAACATCCTCCCGTCACGAAAAGGAACAAGGCACCGAGCCAAAAGCTCACATTGTATCTTAATTTGTTCATAGTTGTCCTGTTTTAAAAAGTTACCTGTAATGAGAAAGAGAACGAACGGGCAAACGGATAAGAAGTTCCGCGTTCCGTTTTCACTGAAGAAATGGTAGCAATATCATTCATATAAAAGGTGGCTTTCATGCGTTGCAGAAAACTCTTTTCCATGAAACGACACTCCCGGAAATCATAATAAACATTCAAAGAAGAGAATGTCAGCAGATTATAATCTTCAACAAACCGACTCGTAGGTTTAGTCTCGGAATCGTCCGTAATCGACTTGAAACGGGCCACTTGCCCCGGTTCACTCCAACGTCCGGTGAAAACCCGCCGGTCGACATTATAATGTACATCGGCATTTTCTACTTTGTCCAACAAAGTCGTATTATACATTTGTCCACCCAGCCGCCAGGTAAAACCCGCATTCAATCCGAACCCATGATACTCCATATTGATACCGAAATTACCGGATACCTTCGGACGGGTATCTCCGCCGGCAATAAAATCGGAACTACTCCAATCGTAAGTCAGCGAACCGTCTTTCTTCACGAACACCTCTTTCCCGGTCTGAGGATCGATACCCAAAGATTTCACTACCCAGATCGTACTCATCGACTGGCCTTCTTCGTAACGGACAGGTACCGAGGTAGCAGAAGACGAGTCGTACTCTTCATCCGTGCTATCGTTCAATGCTTTCAATGAATTAGATATTTTCTTGAGGATATTTTTATTAGCAGCCGCCGACGCATAAAAATTCACATAACTCCGGCTTGGCGTATCTCTCCAAATCCGGCCGTTCAGGTACACTTCCCAACCTTTGTTTTCCACTTCACCCAAATTGGCCATGTAAGAAGAAAATCCTATAGAAGGCGGAGTCGTCACCGAAGTGATCGTCCCTTTGGTCGTCGAAACATAATAATCGAAACGCACATTCACCGCTCCCTGCAAAAAACTCAGATCCGCACCGATATTATTGTCGTATTTCTTTTGCCAGGCCAGATCAGGATTAGCCAATCCCATCAAATAAGACCCCAATTCGCCCTGATAAGCACTTTGGTAATAATTCAAGGTTGCAATAGCATCATAAGAATTAAAACCTTGTGACCCGGTATAACCTGTCGAGGCCCTGAATTTTATCCGCTCGATCCATTCTATATCACTGAAGAAACTCTCTTTATGCAGATTCCAACCCAAACCGAAGGAATAAAAATGTCCCCAACGGTTATTGGTCCCGAAATCGGAAGAACCGTTCAACCGGTAATTGACATCCAACAAATAACGATCGTCGAAAGAATAGTTTAAAGAACCGGTGAACCCCATGTCCCGGGTAATCCCTTCGCTACCGGTCGGTTTGGTATTCTTGTATTCTACCCCCATCGAAATATGATCCATATTATCATTGGCCAATCCCTGCACAGCAACCGTATAATAGTCATATTTCGCCCGGCTCATACTGTATTGGGCATTCAAAAAAAGCGTATGCCTCAATTTTGAGATCGAATAAGCCGTCCCCAAATCCAGACTCAGGTTATTATCTTTACGGGAATAGGTGGAATAGCTACCCCGCTTATACAAATTATCCCCTGTATAGCTGACAAAATTGGTATGTCCGGCAGGATAATAATCTTCCGAACCGGAGTTCTTTTTCGTCAAACCGAACCGGGCAGTCAGACGCAGATTTTGCAACGCCTGGTATTCGGCATAAAAATTTTCGGTAAACGTCGTGTATCTGTCTTCAAACCGGGTATTGATCAGGCCATTTTTCAGATAATTATATTCGGTCACCAAACCCGTCCAGGAATCTTCCATTTCTCCATCCTCGTCATGCAAACGGTTATAAGGATTCAGGTAAGCATAATCGCTGAACGAACCATAAGGTGAATCATTCGATTTATTATCGTCGATCGTAAACTTATTCCGGAACAATAAATTTTTGTATTTATATGAAAATGTAATCCCTCCGCTCAGGGTATTCCGGTTCGACCCTTTCATCACTCCGGCCACATTGTTATAACTCAGATCGATCCCATACAGCATATAATCATCCCCACCCTCCAGATAAAGAGAATGTTTTTGTCCGACCCCCACCCGCAAAGGTTTATCCAGCCAATACGTATCGACACCGGCCGCGATAGCACTGGCAACGGTCGTATATCTTTTGTCCAGATTCATCTGTTCTGTGGCAGATCCCGTCGAAGAAGTATAGAAACCGGCCAGATATTCCGCCCGCAATTTTTCCTCGGCATTACACAAATCATAACTGGATAAATCCGGAGCTTCGATATCCAGGCTTCCGGTATAGGTAATCTTCATTTTCCCTTTTTCCGGTCGGATCGTTTCTACCACCACCACGCCATTGGCCGCTTTCGACCCATAAATCGCCTTAGCAGTAGCATCTTTCAGCAAAGTAACACTCTGTACCTGATTCATATCAAGGTCCATAATTTTCGTCAGCGTCGTCTCGAATCCATCCAAAATAAATAACGGCTGATTCGGATTTTCCTGATATTCACTGGCCACTTCGGTAAATCCGGTCTGTCCACGCATCTGAAAATCGGGTATCGCATTGGGATTCGAACCAACCTCCAGATTTTCAACCATCAGAAAAGAAGGATCTATATTTTTCAAACTGGACAAGACATTTCCATTCCCGACCGTTTTCAATTCATCCCCCTTGATTGTGGTAACCGAGCCGGTATAACTATTCGCTTTACGGGTGAACATACCGGTTACCACCACTTCTTCCATCTCCTGGGTATCTTCTGTCAGTACAATTTTAAAATCGGTTTTCCCTTTCAGGGCTACCTGCTGGTTTTTATACCCGACAAAAGTAACTTCAATCTGAGTAACCTCCGACGGAATATTCAACTTAAACTTCCCATCGAGATCGGTCGAAGTAGCGATCAGGGTTTTCACTCCCGGAGCTTGTACCGCTTTCACCGTAGCTCCGGGCAGTATTTCTCCCTTCTGATCGACAACAAGCCCGGTAATCGTTCGCATTTCCTGAGCCTTCAGCTGTAATAAAGGTAAACACAAAAGCATACCGATCACAGCCAACAAACGCCACCCTCTCCGGTAATTTTTGTTTTGGACATTTTTTTTCATTTTCATAAGTTTTATAGTAAGTATCGGTTAGTTCAATATTTCGGCAATTTTATCGGACAACGCTTGTCCCCGCAGTTTATCATACTGTACGATTCCGTCTTCGGTAACCAGAAAAATAGCCGGGATCGTACGCCCGTAAAACTGCTCTCCGAACAACTCTTGCCGATCGATCAAATTAGGCCAGGGCAGCTGTTCCTCATCCAAAGCTTTCTGCCAGGCCTTATCCTCCTTATCAATAGATATACTAATGATTTCCAACCCTTTGTCTACATATGCTTCGTAAATTTTCTTCAAATTAGGAATTTCCCGCCGGCAAGGGCCACACCACGATGCCCAAAAATCGATCAAAACGCATTTTTTATTCTTACGCAAATCGCTGTCGGAGTGTATATTTCCATTCCGGTCGGGAGCAGAAAAGGCCGGTAACCGTTTGCCGATCAGATTCTCCGGGATCAGTTCCTTCTTCAACAACTGCCCATAGTAGCCATTTTGTATTTCTTCCGGGAAACTATTGTAAAGTTCAATCTGGGCAGGATCCTCGGTAAAATAATTAAAGCAATACAGCATCAACAGAGGTCCCCAATAGCTATCTTTATTCGCTTTGATCGAAGCCATAGTCTGCTTTTCTACCTGAGTGAAGAAAGCTTTCTCGTCTCTGGCATAGGCCTTCATCTCTTCGGTTTGATTCAGTGAATCTATCTTCACCGCATTTCCGGTACGGCGGGCCTCCCCCAACTGCCGGCTTATATCCTCGTATTTTTGGTGTAACCGAGTATAAGCTTTATCCAACTCCTGCCGGAAAGCTATTTTCTCCCGGAATTCCCGATCTGCCTTACTACCCGTAACAACCGCCTTATTCAATGTCACCATTTCCCGATCTCCATCGGTCGTAGAGACGGCTTCGCCTGTTATAGTCACCTCACCGTTTTCCAGCATAAAGGCATAATACAACTGCTTCCCCTCTGCCTGCAGATTCAACAACCGCGGCTCGGGTAACTGTCCCTCGAAAACAAATTTTCCATCTTCCACCACAGCTTCACCGATAGGCTTCTCTTGTTTGTGTGTTGCCGCCGGTACCAAAAGCATCCTGGTACCATCCGCTAACCCGCTCAGATTTCCAACCAACCGGTACGAATCCGGCGCAGTACAGGCCCCCGCTAAAAGTAGCAGCCCACCCAGGAAATAAAATCCGTTCTTCATAGTCCTTAACATTATCTTCATAACAAATTCTTAAAAATGATTTAGTAGGACAAAGAAAAACAAATCCGAAAAACACCTTATTATTAAAGCAATTCCAAAATCAGCAATTGCTTTTTTTGTAAAAAATAAATGTTAAAATACAAAAATCGTACGAATTTACACGGACAATTTTTGCATTTCTTTAAGATTTATTTTCTCTCAGCGAGCGGGCATGTTTCCGGTATTGGTCCGGTGACATCTGAACGACAGCTTTGAAAAGAGTATAAAAAGTAGTTACCGAGCTGAATCCCAGATCGGCAGCAATTGCTTTTATCGGTGTATCGTCCTGTGGATCAGCCAATATTCTCCGGGCTTCTTCGATCCGATATTTATTCATATAATGCGTAAAAGTCAATCCGGTTTGTTCATTGATGGTCTGCGAAAGATAGGTACGGTTAGTACCCAATAATTCAGCCATTTTTTCCCGGGTGAATAAACTATTTTTATATACCTGATCGTTTTGCATTAAACGCTCCAACCGGCCGAATAATTCCTGCTGGCTATCTTTATTCAGCGAAGAACCGGAATAACGCCCTCCATCAACAGCTCCGGCCTTACCGATCAATTCCTGCAATTGTTTCTCCTGCTCTGCTATCCGCTTAGAAAACTGTCTTTCCTTCGCCAGCCAATCCACACTTTCCCGAACAATCTGTTTATATAATCGATTTTTTCTCCGATAATTGATGTAAAACAGTAAAACGACGATCAAGACGACAAAAGTGATCCCGACCAAAGCCATCACCCGATTCTGTTCCTTTTGTAACAACATATTTTTTTGAGCCAATTCCTTATTTCGTTTCTCTGTCTCATACCTCACCATCAACTCCTTCTCTGTCCTTTCTTTGTCTTCGTTATACAAACGAAAAGATTCAGCCGTATACCTCTTATAATATTCCAAAGCTTCTTTTGGCTCACCTAACCGATCGTAACAGGCCGAAAGCAACAGGTAGACTTCCCGCCGGAACAGTGAAGTGATATTTTTTTCAGAGATCTCTTTCCCGATCTGTAATTTTTCCAAAGCAGACTTGTATTTTTTCTGAGCGATCAGCGCCCGTCCATAGCCGACATAGGTGGACACGACATAAGCAGCCTGTGAAAAACCATGTTCCCGGATCGCCTGCTCATAGTACAATCCGGCCTTCATATAATCCCCCGCTTCCAACGCTATTTCTCCGTATGTATTATAAATATCCGAACGATTTTTAAAGTCATAACGTTTACTCAACCGATCCGCTTCACGGGTATATCTCCAGGCCTCTTCCATCTTCCGGTTGAGACAAAGATTGCGGGCCATAGAAATCGCCCCGCAATAGATCAGATAAGGATCATTATTCTGCCGGCCCAGCAGGTAACATTTCTCTGCATATTCCAACCCGGCTTCTTCATTTCTTAAAGTCAGTACTTCCGCGATATTAGCGACTAACAAACAATACAACAACCGGTGTCCGCAACGTTCGGCGATATCACACCCCTCCCGGTAATAATTCAAAGAGCGGTAATAGTCACAAGTGACATTTTGTTCGTACAACCCAAGCCCGTTATACACCGAACAAAGTGCCGAATCATTGTGTTGTATCTCAGCCAATCGTTTTGCCCCGAGCAAATCCTGTAATCCCTCCTGCGTTTTGCCCAGCATGATCCGTGCTTGTCCCTGATAGATCAAGGCATAGGTGTAAAACCATTCTTGTCCTCCCCAAACGGTATTTTGTAAAATCTCCTGACAAACTCTTTCCGTCTCCTGATATTCGCCCTTAGAAATATGCCCATAAGCCTTATCTTTCAAGACATACAAAGCCGAATCCGACACCTTTCCCTCCTGCTTGCCACCGAACCCACAAAACCATAGATAACAAACTGATAACAAACAAAATAAACGCATCATAAAACGTCCCATTCTTTTGGTGGAAATCCACCAAAAGAATAATTGACAGACGACAATTACCTATTGACAATTATTTGGAAGCGAAGCTTCCATCGAAAAAGGAATAAGTAAAGACAAATGAAAAAAGGAATAAAGAATAAAGCATTGGTTTTTAGTTGGTTCGATGGATCTTTCCAGTGTGCTGTTTCATTGTCAACTGGTCTCTGGCAATTGTCAATCCCCCACAGGTGCGGGAACTTAGAATTTTTTGTAGACTTTATAAACTTTCGACTAATTTAATGGGACGTTTTCCACACGAAATTAAATATTATTTTGACTTTATTCCCTATCTTTACAGCGAAAATTAAAAGAAATTGGATGATTGAGGTCAAAAATATCAAAAAAAGTTACGGAACACTACAGGTTTTAAAAGGCATCGATCTGATCATTCCCGAAAAACAAATTGTGACGATCGTCGGGGCTAGTGGAGCCGGGAAAAGTACTTTGCTGCACATTATAGGCACCTTAGACTACCCGGATGAAGGAGAGGTATGGTATGAACAGGACAACGTCGCTCACTATTCGGCCAATAAATTAGCAAATTTCCGAAATAACAATATCGGTTTTGTTTTCCAGTTTCACCATTTGCTACCGGAATTCACTGCTTTGGAGAACGTATGTATGCCAGCCTGGATCAAGGGAGTCCCCCGGAAAGAGGCCGAAAAAAAAGCACTCGGACTGCTGGAATTAATGGGATTGCAAGACCGGATCTCTCATAAACCGTCAGAACTTTCGGGAGGAGAACAACAACGGGTATCCGTCGCCAGAGCCCTGATCAATTCCCCAAAAGTGGTCCTGGCCGACGAACCTTCGGGTAATCTGGATACACATACTAAAAACGAACTGCACCAATTATTTTTCTCCTTACGCGACGAGTTAGGACAAACTTTTGTTATCGTCACTCACGATACGGAACTGGCGGAGATGGCAGATTCGAAGATTTGCTTGAGCGATGGACAGATAAAAGGCTAAAGGCTATAAGCTAAAAGCTAGAGGCTATAAGCTAAAAGCTAAAGGGAAAAAGTATAAGGGAAAAGGGAAAAAAGGGGGGGAAATAAAAGAATCGAGGGGAAAAGGGAAACAGAGGAGAAAGAGTTTACGTAAAACAGACAAGTGTTTATTCAAACACTTTTTAGTCTTAACTTTTTACTTTTTACCATTTTAGTGTATCTTTGCGCGATTAATAATTAATAGATAAAGAATGAAATACACAGACGAACTTGACAAAGTCAGCTACAGCTTAGGACTTAGCATTGCCAGCAATTTGATTTCTTCCGGAGTAACCACGATCAATGCAGAAGCATTTATCGACGGTCTGAATGTCGTATTCAGTGGTAAGATGCCGGAAATCATGCCGGATGAAGCCAATAATATCTTACAGGATTATTTCGACAAACTCCAGCAAGCAAAAGGAAAAGAGGCAAAAGCTGAAGGCGAAAAGTTCCTGGCAGAAAACAAGAAAAAAGAAGGCGTAGTTGCACTTCCGAGCGGATTACAATATAAAATCCTGACTGCTGGCAATGGCCCGAAACCCAAAGCTTCGGATACGGTAAAGTGTCATTATGAAGGTCGTCTGATCAATGGTACTGTTTTCGATTCATCTATCCGCAGAAACGAACCGGCAGAATTCCCGGTAAGCGGAGTGATCGCCGGTTGGGTAGAAGCCCTGCAATTGATGCCTGTAGGATCGAAATGGCAACTTTATATTCCTTCCGAACTGGCTTATGGCACACACGGCGCAGGTCAGTCGATCGGACCGAACCAAACCCTGATTTTCGATGTCGAACTGTTGGCTATTATCTAAAACATTAAAATTTAATTCAATAAAATTCAAAACATGAAAGCTAAAAATTTACTACTTACTCTGGCAGTAGGTGCAATGGCTATCAGCTGTAACAACAGCGGTTCCATGACACAAACTTCTGCTTCTTTGAAAACAACGGCCGACTCAGCCAGTTTTTATATCGGTTACATGTACGGCTCAGGCCTGCAACAAATGGGTTTCTCCGAGGTTAACCGCGAAGCTTTGATCGCCGGTTTGAATTCAGCTATAGCCAAAAAAGAAGTGGGAAAAGACCCACGCGAAATCCAAATGTTCCTGAACGGATTCATGCAGGAAGTGGCTATGAAAAAAGCAACGGAAAATGCAGAAAAAGGAAAGAAATTCCTGGAAGAAAATGCAAAGAAATCTGGCGTAGATACTTTAGCTAACGGTATCCAATACAAGATCATCAAAAAAGGAGAAGGTGCAAAACCGGCAGCTACCGATATGGTCAAAGTACATTACAGAGGCACCTTGATCGACGGAACTGAATTCGATTCTTCTATCAAAAGAGGCGAACCGGTAGAATTTCCTTTGAATCGGGTAATCCCGGGATGGACGACTGCTTTACAACAAATGCCTGTCGGATCGAAATGGGAAATCTTTATCCCGTCGGATCAGGCTTACGGCCCAAGAGGAAACGGCTCCATCGGACCGAACGAAACCCTGATTTTCGAAGTCGAACTGTTAGACATCGTTAAACCGGACGCTAAAGAAGCTGATCAAAAATAATCTCCCTATAGGGAACTTCAATGTGAACCCGAGGTAATACCCCCGGGTTTCACTTTTTAATTAGCTAAATCAAAAAAACTCCACATACATGAATTACGAAATAGTCGGGAAACTGATTTTCAAAGAAGAAACCCAACACATCAGTGACCGGTTCCAAAAAAGGGAATTTGTCATCGAAGTAGAGAACGAAAAAAACTCACAATGGAATGACTTCGTAAAAGTACAATTGATACAAGATCGGTGTGACCTGCTCGAAAATATCGATTTAAACGAAAATATTAAAGTATATTTCAATATCCGGGGCAGAAAATGGGAAAATAAAGGACAAGTATCTTATTTTACCAATCTCGAAGGCTGGCGGATTGAAAAAGTAGCCCCCCAGAATCCGGCAAATATTCCCGTACCGGAATATCGTGTAGAAGATATCCCCCCGATGCCTGAAGCCGACGATTTGCCTTTTTAAGAGTTAGAGAGTTACTGAGTTAGAGAGTTGCTGAGTTGCTGAGTTAGAGAGTTACTGAGTTAATAGGTTTGAGAGTTGCTAAGAAGAAGGCTATAATCGTTATTGAATTTTTTCTGTTTTATAATCTGTTAAAAAAACAAAAACGAGAAAGAGAAATCAAAATTTTTAAATAAACGGAAAGTAATCTATTGAAACCAAAAATGATAAAATTGATTTTTACATCAGAATATATTGAAAAGTCAACAACTTATAAACAAACTCAGCAACTCTACAACTCAGCAACTCTATCCCTGCTTCATCCATACCGTTTTGGCCTGACAATGCGTCAAGTGCTCGGTTTCGTCTTTCACTTCATGCCAAACCACCACTTCATTTTCACCCCGTTCTTCCATGCGATAAGCGGAATGAATCTGACTATCCGGCATAATCTCATGGGCATAAATCACTTCAATTTCTGTCAACACATGCTCTTTTAGAAACCCGAAAGGCAGCGAATTGGTAATCCAGCGGACATACGAAGCCTGAGTCACGTGCCCGTTAAAATCAATGTTATCGAAAGTCGCTGTAAAATGGCGTATTCCCTGTCTCTCTCCGCCAAATTCCTTCTCATCCAGCAAAGGGGCCAACACCAACTTAGGGATGTTATGCTCCGTACTCATGGCAATGACATTCTCCGGCAAACGCAAAGGTCTTCTCCGTTTCATATCGATATACATCCATTCGGAAGTTGCCCGCACCAATTCCTCCCCGTCTTCCCGGAACATCCGGTAGTCACGCAAGGCAAACAAACGGTCGATCCCCGAAGGCCAGGTCTCGATAGTCACGATTTCTTCCTTTAAAGGCATCTTATGGAGCAGGATATGCAGACGATGCAACATCCAGGTAAACCCTTGTGCATTCAAGGTATCCACATCCACCTTATATAGTTCGGTCTGTACCTCGGCCGCATCGTTGAACAAATCACACAAAGTTTTCACAAACAACCTGCCTTTGTAATTGGTATAGTGGTTGTAAATTTTTACTTTCTCTGCATACTTCGTCACCATAGCTTTGTTTTTAACTTCATTCAAATCACATAGACTTCAGGTTCTATCCAGATCCCGAATTTCATGAATACACTTTTCCGGATTTCATTCGCCAGGCGGGTAATCTCGATACCACTGGCTCCCCCCCGATTCACCAATACCAAAGCCTGTTTGTCATGTACCCCGGCCTTCCCCCATGTACGTCCTTTCCAACCACATTGTTCGATCATCCAGCCGGCAGCCAACTTGCAACAAGCATCGTCGACCTCATAGACAGGCATTCCGGGATATTCCGCCAAAAGCCGGTCCGCCTGTTCCCGACTGACCACGGGATTTTTAAAAAAACTCCCCGCATTGGGAATCTCCGCCACGTCCGGCAATTTAGAACGGCGAATCCGAATCACCGCCTGCCGGATATTCGTCAAATTCACTTCTCCCCCCATCTTTTCAAGTTCGCTCCGCAAGGCACCATAATCCAGCCGAAACTCCGGTTTTTTGGACAACCGGAATACCACCCGGGTAATGATATACCGATTTTTCCACTCCCGTTTAAAAATACTATCCCGATAAGCGAAACGGCAATCTTTTCCTGCAATTTCCACCTGGATAGCTTTATCCAGGGCTATCGCTTCCACCCGGTCGATCCGCTCGCCGGCTTCCATCCCATAGGCTCCGACATTTTGCACCGGAGCTGCTCCGACATGCCCCGGAATAAAAGAAAGATTTTCAACTCCACCCCATCCCTGTTCCACTGTCCAGGCCACAAAATCGTCCCATTCCACTCCGGCTCCTATCCTAACCCACACCTCTTCCTCATCTTCCTTTATCACCTCTTTTCCCTGCATCGCCGGATAAAAAACAGTACCGGTAAAATCTTCCGTAAAAAGGAAATTACTTCCTCCTCCCAAAATCAACACTTCCGACGGTTGCCATTCATAATCAGCCACAAAAGCCCGGAGCGCTTCCTCCTCGTCACTTTCGACAAAATACCTGCATTTGACATCAATAGCAAACGTATTATATGGTTTCAAACTATAATCTTCCTTGACTTCAATCATAACTTATCCAAAATCACTTATCTTTGTACACAATTATTTGCAAATATACGGAAAAACATGAACACTTTACCCGCTCTGTTCGAAGAACGCATGAGAAAACTTTTACCGGAAGAGTCGGAAGCTTTCTTTGCAGCCCTGCAAACAGAGCCTCCTGTCAGTATCCGGCTGAACCCGGGAAAACCCGTCCCCATCTCCCGGTTATTCCCCGACGAGCAAATCGGTTTACCCGTATCCTGGTGCGAATCGGCCTATTATTTGAAGAGCCGCCCCGTTTTCACCCTGGATCCTTGTCTGCATAGCGGGACTTACTATGTACAGGAAGCCTCTTCGATGTTTTTACATCATATATTCGGACAAATACTACCGGCTCATCCGGTAAGAGTATTGGATCTGTGTGCCGCTCCAGGTGGCAAATCTACCCTGATCGCTTCCCGGCTTTCCTCCGGCAGCCTTTTGGTAGCTAACGAAGTTATCCGTTCCCGGGCCGGTATTTTAAAAGAAAATATGATCAAATGGGGAACTTCCCATGTAGTCGTCACGAACAACGATCCGGCAGACTTTCACCATCTGAAAGGCGCTTTCGATATCATCGTCGTAGATGCCCCCTGTTCGGGAGAAGGCATGTTCAGAAAAGACCCCGGTGCCATTCAGGAATGGAACGAAAGCAACCTGCAGCTTTGCAGTGAACGCCAGCAACGGATTCTGGCAGACATCTGGCCTTGCCTAAAACCCGGTGGTTTCCTGGTGTATAGCACCTGTACTTACAATCCCGGAGAAAACGAAGCCATCCTGGAACGATTGATACGGAAATACGGAGCCCGTTCCATTGAAATCGCACCTCTTTTTCCAGGAATTGTCCCGGGAAACTCAACCGCTCACTGTTATCATTTCTACCCTCACCGGATTCCGGGAGAAGGATTTTTTACCGGAGTGGTACAAAAAACCGAAGGCGAGGAATTCAGAGCCGGGAAAGTCAGGAAAAATACGAAACATACCCCCCCCCTTCTCCCCGGCGACATCCGGGCTTATATCCGGACACCCGAATATTACCGCCCCTATGCCAAAGACAATATCATAGGCGTAATCCCGGAGCAACACAGCGAATTTATACAACTACTGGAGGCTAATCTGCACATCCTCTACCAAGGTTGTGAAATAGCAGAAATCATCAACCGGAAAAGTAAACCTCTGCCTTCACTCGCTCTCTGGCAGGGACTGAATAAAGCAAACTGCGCCCTCCTGGATACCGACCGGATGACAGCCCTGACCTTTCTGAAAAAAGAAGATATTCCGGTGCCGCCCAAGACCGCAGAATGGTTATTGGTTACCTATCGCGGACAGGGTCTCGGATGGTGCAAACACCTGGGCAACCGGCTTAACAACTATTACCCCAAAGAATGGAGAATCAGAATGACAATCGAATAAAATAATAAAACCATGAATTATATTGAAGTTACTTTCGACATCACCCCCTACGAAGAAGCGGTTGCAGATGCGTTAATTTCCGAACTGGGTACTATCGGTTACGATGGTTTCTCCTACACCGACCAGGGATTCACGGCCTACATTCCTGCCAAAGATTATAATGCACAAGCCATCACCCGGCTGGAAATATTCGATTTTTTCACCCGGAACTATCGTATCGAAACCTCGGTACAGGAAATCGAAGACCAGGACTGGAACAAAGTATGGGAAGAAAATTTCACTCCCATCGTGATAGACGACCGGATCTTAGTCAGGGCCGGATTCCACGCTCCGGTTCCCGGCATCGAATATGAAATCCTGATCGAACCCAAAATGAGTTTCGGTACCGGTCACCATTCCACCACCGCCCTCATGCTACGCACCATCCTGGACAACAAGGAGCGGATTACAGGCAAACGGGTACTCGACATGGGATGCGGAACAGGTATCCTGTCTATCCTGGCTGCCAAAACCGGTGCCCGGGAAATCACCGGCATCGACATCGATGAATGGGCTTACAACAATGCGATGGAAAATATCCGGGCCAATGGTCTGACCAACATCACCATCAAAATCGGAGACGCCCGGTTACTGGAAGCAGAGGCACCTTTCGATGTGATCCTGGCTAATATCAACCGCAATATCCTTCTCGAAGACATGCCCCATTACGTCGCCCGACTCCTCCCCCAAGGCCTCCTGATCATGAGCGGATTTTATCTGCAAGACCTTCCCCTCATCCAGGAAAGAGCGGCACAATCAGGTCTGACTTTCATGACTTACCGGGAAGACAAGAATTGGGTGGCAGCCAGCTTCTACAAAAATTAATCACGTTGTTTAATTCTTAACAAAGTATTGTTTTATCAATTTGAATATAGCACCTTTGCAGCCGGAAATAAGAAAAACACTGGAGTTTATAAAATTGACAAATATGAAAGTTTTAAAATTCGGAGGGACCTCCGTCGGAAGTGCAGACAGAATTCGTGCAGTGGCCGGATTGATCGATAACGGCGAACCTCAGATCGTGGTTTTATCGGCGATGTCCGGGACTACCAATACCTTGGTTGAAATTTCTAACTGCTTATACCGGAATGAAAAACAGGCTGCTCTCCATATCATTCAGAATCTGGAAGTAAACTACTATATCGTTATCACAGAATTATTCGAAACAGAAGCTTATATTCAGAAAGGTAAAACCTTCATTCAAACCATTTTCACCTATCTGCGTTCTTTTATCAACAAGGATTTCTATCCTCTTCAGGAAAAGGCTGTATTGGCACAGGGGGAAATCATGTCTACCACGTTGATGCATTATTACCTGGAAGAATGCGGAGTGAGCAACACGCTTTTGTCAGCCCTGGAATATATGCGTATCGATAAAGACTGCGAACCGGATTATTTTTATATCCGGCAAAACCTGAAACGCGAACTGGCCAAACCGGACACCCACCCCCTGATCATTACCCAAGGCTTTATCTGCCGGAATGCTTACGGCGAAATCGACAACCTGAAAAGAGGAGGCAGCGACTATTCCGCCGCACTGGTAGGGGCAGCCATCAAGGCCGAAGAGATCCAGATCTGGACGGACATCGACGGTTTTCATAACAATGATCCCCGTATCGTCGAAGGGACGAAGGCTATCCGGCATCTGTCATTCGACGAAGCTGCCGAATTGGCTTATTTCGGGGCGAAGATCCTTCACCCGTCCAGTGTACAACCGGCGAAAAAAGAAAATATCCCGGTACGCCTGAAAAACACCTTATGCCCCGACGACGAAGGTACACTGATCACCGAAGACAGTCCGGCCAAAAATGTGAAAGCCGTCGCTGCCAAAAGCGGGATTACCGCGATTAAGATCAAATCGACCAATATGCTGCTGGCCTATGGTTTCCTCCGGAAAGTATTCGAAGTATTCGAAGCCTGGAAGACCCCGATCGATATGATCGCAACTTCTGAAGTGGCAGTCTCTCTGACTATCGACTGTACGGAACATCTGGAAGAAATCCTCAAAGATCTGGAAAAATACGGCACGATCGAGGTCGACCGCAATATGGCGATCGTATGTATCGTCGGCGATTTTTCAGCCGGTAAATCCGGACTGGGAGCCCAGGTTCTGAAAGCCCTCGAAGAAGTTCCGCTCCGGATGATCTCTTACGGTGGCAGCGCACACAATATCTCGGTCCTGGTAAAAGAAGAAGACAAGAAAAAAGCCATGACAGACCTCAGTCATAAACTGGAAGATCTTCAGCATTGAAAATAGTTCACTCAGCAACAACACACTTTATTATGCAGTTATCTCAGATACCGGTTCAAACACCGACGCCCTTCTATTATTATAATTTAGAGCTATTGAAAAAAACAGTACAAGCGGCAAAGTCCGAATCAGCCCCTTACGGTTACCGGGTTCATTATGCCGTCAAAGCTAACGCCAATCCGGTGTTACTGCGACTGATCAGCCAGCAGGGACTGGGAGCGGACTGTGTCAGCGGAAATGAAATCCGGCAGGCACTGGAATGCGGCTTCCCGGCCGATACCATTGTATATGCCGGTGTCGGCAAAAGCGATGCAGAGATAGAACTTGCCTTACAGCACGATATCTTTTGTTTCAACTGTGAGTCCCTGCCGGAAATACAGGTGATCGACGGGATCGCGGCCCGGCTGGGCAAAAAAGCCCGGATCGCCCTTCGCATCAATCCCAATGTCGATGCCCATACCCATCACTATATCACCACAGGTATCGAAGAAAACAAATTCGGTATTTATTTGTACGATCTGGAACATGTCATCACAGAAGTAGCGAAATTAAAACAGATCGAACTCATCGGTCTGCATTTTCACATCGGTTCTCAAATCACCGACATGACCGTTTTCCGGGGATTGTGTATCCGGGCCAATGAGATCCAACGGCAGATGAAAGAACGCGGACTCTTTCTGCCCCATATCAATTTCGGCGGAGGGTTAGGGATCGACTACAACGAACCGTACGAAAAACCCATTGCCGATTTCCAATCTTACTTTGCCACTTTCGCCCGATTTTTCGAACCGGAACCTCATCAGCAGATTCATTTCGAATTGGGACGCTCGATCGTCGCACACTGCGGAGATCTGATCTCTAAAGTATTGTACGTCAAAGAAGGGAAAAACAGAAAATTCGTAATCCTCGATGCAGGCATGAACGATCTGTTGCGCCCGGCCCTTTATCAGGCCTTTCACAAGATAGAAAATATCAGCTCCGACCGACCCGAAGAGAAATACGACGTGGTAGGACCGATATGCGAATCTGCCGACTGTTTCGGGAAAGACGTCGTCTTAAACGAAACCCGCCGGGGAGATCTCATCGCTATCCATTCCTGCGGTGCCTACGGCGAAGCAATGGCTTCCCGCTATAATCTGCGCGATCTGCCCGGTAGTGTTTTTCAATACCCAAAGTGACCAAAGGAATTTTGTTTTCCAATGGTCACTCTATACCAAACGATTGATCTCAACCGAAATTTTACGTTTTTCTCATCATCCGATCTTATCCGGTTTCTTTTTTGAACCATCAGCCGGTTTTGCGATCGATTCCCGCATTTGTGTATCGGCTTCTATATTTTTCATGCGATAATAATCCATCACGCCTAAATTACCGGAACGGAAGGCTTCCGACATCGCCAGAGGCACATTGGCTTCGGCTTCGATCACCTTCGCTTTCATCTCCTGGGCCAATGCTTTCATTTCCTGTTCTCTGGCCACAGCCATCGCCCTCCTCTCTTCCGCTTTCGCCTGAGCGATTTTCAGATCAGCTTCGGCCTGGTCGATTTGTAAACCTGCCCCGATATTTTTACCCACATCGATATCGGCAATATCGATGGAAAGGATTTCAAAAGCCGTACCGGAATCCAAACCTTTATCCAACACCACTTTGGAGATAAAATCCGGATTTTCCATCACCGCTTTATGGGATTCCGACGAACCGATCGACGACACGATCCCTTCTCCTACCCGGGCCAGCACCGTCTCTTCACCGGCACCACCGACCAAACGCTTGATATTGGCCCGGACAGTCACCCGCGCTTTAGCGATCAACTGGATACCGTCTTTAGCGACAGCCGTAACCGGAGGTGTATTGATCACTTTCGGATTTACACTCATTTGTACTGCTTCGAATACATCCCTACCGGCCAGATCCACAGCAGTTGCAATCTGAAAAGTCAGATCGATATTGGCTTTCGAAGCAGATACCAAAGCATGCACCACCTGGGCCACATGGCCTCCGGCCAGATAATGGGCCTCCAGCAAATCCCGGTATAATTCGATACCTGCCTTTTTCCCCTCGATCATTGCACTGACAATCACCGTAGGCGGCACTTTTCTCCAACGCATCAACACCAATTGTAATAAAGATATTTTCACATCCGATACTAATGCCTGGAACCACAAACCGACAGGAATCAGATACAAAATAATCCATAACAGGAACAATCCTCCGGCTATGGCGACCACCAACAAAATAACACTGCTGTTTTCCATTTCAAACTGTTTTTAATTGTACAATTACTTTATTTCTCAATACTTTAACGACCTCGACCGGACGATGGGCATCGATATAGCCCGATCTGGATTCGGCTTCCACGACCATATCCCCCAATTTTACATTTCCCATAGGTGCCAAGCGTCCCAACGTCTCTCCGCAATCTCCGGCCTTAACCGAATCCCCAATCCCCTCTACCGTCCCTTCCAGACGGGTATCCAGGCTCAGCCTTTTCCAGGTTTTTGTCCGAAGGACATACCAGGTCATCCCGAAGCCGAAGACAACCGTACCCGCCAAAATCAGATGGCCCGTCACTCCGCCATAATACGCGTATCCGAAATATACTCCGGCAATAATACTGATAAATCCCAGAATTCCGGCGACATTAATCCCCGGTAAAACCAAAATCTCCAATACCACCAGGATTGCCCCGATCAGAATCAGCATCAATACGATCAACCATTCCATAATAAATTTTTTAATTTGCTAAAGATATATTTTTTCGGGAAATATACACACATTATCACACCGAAAAATTCAACATTTCTCCTTCCTTATTTTTCCCCTTCCGGGAAACACCTATCGATCAACTACTGATCATGTTTCGATCATCTATCGCATCATACAATACATGACAGGCAGATGAACGGGAATTCGTACGCTTGTGACAACTGAAAAAGCAAGAGAATCACCGTATTTCACATTAGCATAAAATTAAAAATACACGGTTTCCTTCTTTTTATTCTAACGTTTATTATAAATTTGTAATACGGTCACCTCCGTGAGTGTTTGTAAAATGCTAATTATTCTTTATGTTTGTAATTCGTTTAGAGTAATCGGGACGAAGACAATTTAATGAAAGGCATTTAGTTTTATCCTTATCTTGAAAATCGCCAATTTTTATGCAGAAGGATGAACGGTACAAACGCTCATGCTTGCCATATAGTCATCTACACTATATATGGTTTAGCGTGGGGTGATTGTTTATTTCTGCAAGGATGTTTGGCGATACCTCAAGATGGATAAACTGAGAGTTCCCACGCTATTTCTTTTTATATAATTTATCTTCAGGGAATTAGGGTTACAAAAGTATAGTTGTATGTGGAATTTATTTACTCATTTTTTCAAGTATGGTTCTCAATCCTATGCGTTGCTTTCGCGGGATGTAAAGATGATTTCGATGACAGTGAACTACGCAAAGAAATCGCAGACCTCGACGGGCGGTTAACCTCCCTCGAAAAATTGTGGGCGCAGATGAACACGAACATCTCGTCCATGCAGACAATCGTCAACGCGCTGCAACAAAACGATTTCAAACCTCTACCTCCACCTGTGATTATCCGAAAATAATATTAATTACTCTATTTACAAACACAACAAAATTATGGGAATTATAAAATTTTTGAAATGCTTAGCTGATGACGACCCAATTAAAGAGCAAAAATCTATGGTAGATGCAGCCAAATTTGAGGTTGAACGTTTAAAACGAAATATTGAAGATGTAAAGAGAGGTTCTAATTCTGCATCCACACTTAAAGAACTTCGCCAAAAATTGAAACAAGCAAGAGAAAGACTTGCCTATGAAAAAGAAAGATTAAAACGTTTAAAAAACAAAGGATAAACCATGGGAAAATTCGAAGATTCGTTTAAAAGACAGGTCAGACGTGATACAGGGAAGTTTGTTTCCAACTTAATTTTTGGAAACAAACACGCCACGCCTATACGAATTAGAAAAAGCTAAGCTTGAAAAAAAACGTCTTGAGGATGAACAAGATTTAGAAAAACAACGTTTACAAGACAAGCTAGAATTGGAAAAAAAGAATTAGATCTCAAACAAGAACACCTTAAACAAGAACGCTTGAATCAGATTTGTCTTGAAATTTCACAGAAAATAGAGAGTTTAGCTGAATTTGAATTTCCTAATGAAAAGAATGAAGTTATCAAAATATAAAAAAAATGGGATATTCAATTACGCTCATATTCTTTCTGGAATAATAATGAAGGTAAAAGCTATCTAAATCAATACATGAATGCCTTGAAATATAAATATCAACAAGGCATTCAGGAACTAATTCAAGATGGTATGCCGGCATCAGAAATTACACCTTATTACCAAACAATTCGACGTTATAATCACAAAAAATTATGGCGTATGATAGGTATTCCAATATGTGTTATTAGCATCATATTTGTTTTTGTTTTAACATCGATTAACATACTAAAAGAAAGCTTACTAGAAATTTGGAATAAACACCAAAGACAAATGTCCGCAGTGGAGTTGAACGCAATCCTCGGGCGGGGCATTTGCTTCTCGAAGATAGAGAAGGCGCACCGGATTCTGGTGACGGGGATGAGCCCATCGTTCCGGCAGGGTGACCCGGCACAGGAAAATTTCGTGTGCGAGTACGAGTATCAAGGAATCGTGGAAGGCGGGGAAGACCGTTATTTCCTGGCTTTCGACAAACTTTTCCCGGAAGCGTACAAACGGGAAGTGGCGTACATGGATTTGCTGAATTTCCGGGAAACGGATCAGAATACCGTGTGGAAGTTTTGCAAAGACCCGAAAGGGTTTGAACTCGTTGCCGGGAATTTGCGGTTGAGCCAGCTTTTCATCGAGCAAGTGGTGCGTCCACGCCTGATCATGGTAAAAAATAGAGGATCATGGTGTTTCTGGGGAAAGGAAGCAAAGACAGATGAAAATATCTGGATGGGATACCGCTTCGAACACCTGGAATCACTCCCCTGCGGCGATCTCTGCCGCATCACGGGGTTGATTGACCACCCAGGGCGGGTGAGCCACGATTGCCTGTTGGAAACGAACCTGAAAGGTACGCTGGTGCTGTTTACAAGCCATTTCCAATATTGCGCCACGGAGAAATTACCCACGCCGGAATTGCTCGCCCGGCTGTGCGGGATGATGTAAAAAACGAGGAGTTGCCGGACACTTTCGGTAACCCTCCGTTTATAACACGTTACGATTCAGCCACAAGCGGAACAACGGATCAATTATCCGGTATTTCGCCCCTCGCTGTTTTTTCACCATTCTATCCACGATTTTTTGATCTGTCATCATTTTCAAATACGGAGATATTTGCCCGTTCTCTTGTCCTGTCATTTCCCTGATTTCTTTCAATACCACCCCCTCGTCCGCAATCGCCAACACCGACAGCAAGCGCTGAATTTGAATGACAAATGCATCATATTTAGCCTGATAATAGAGGTGATAACAATTGATATACGAATTATATTATATAAATTTTTTTCTATAGAAGATTTCTTCTACTAATCACTCGATAACACACTTTAAAACAGAAAACTAACCACCTATTTATCTGCACATTACAAAACATCTCTCTTTTTTCTGCATTTTTTTCTCTCGTAAAAGTGCAAATTCCAACCCTCGCGTAGTAAAATTTTACATGTAAAGGTCAAACTTCACGAGGAAGCCAAAACCTTACTCTCGTCCAAGTGAGTTGGAAAGAGAAACAGATTATCAATTCTTAAAATTTTTATTTTATGGCAAAAATCATTTCAGATCCGATAAATAGCTATCGGGGAAGTATTGGTAAGATCTCTTACTACATACGCGAATGCGAAAATATGGCTCGCAAAAGTTCGTCTGCAGGGAAAATTTCTGATTCGCCGGCAGCCGTTGCATAACGGACAAAGTTCGGAAGATTGATTAAATTATCCCGGGAACTTGCCCCGGCAATCACACTCGGATTTCTCCAACGCAAGCGGGGACAATCGCCGGCAAACGCCTTCATGTCCTTGAATAAGGGTATTTGCACGCTGGAAGACGATACGCTAACCGTGGACTACGAACAGCTGCAATGTGCACAAGGATCGCTCACGGAACCGGACATCACCGCCACGTACAACACTTCGACTTCAAAAATCACGTTTGAGAACACGGCTATGGAAGGCCTCGCCTATTGCAATGCGGACGACAAGACATACGGAGTGAAGTGCCCCCCTGTCGTCTATATAAATACCATTATCAAATATTTAAAGTATTATATCATGAAAGTCAAAGATTTTATCAACGGACAATTTCAAGGAAGACACAATAACCTTATTTTTTACACGAGAGGTAATAACACATACGTCCGGCGTTATGCCATTCCCGGCAAAAAACGGAAATGGGAAACCGAGGGACGTACCCCCAAACAGCAGGCCGTAGCGATACGCTTCAAGGCAGTACAAGTTTTTTACATGACGTTTACCAAACAAGTGTCGCCCGAAATCTGGCGGGCCGTAGCAAAAACAGTGGGACGACACGCCCCGAACGTGTTTTTCTCAAGAAACTTCCATTGCTTCGGAGAGGAAGGCCAAATCGCCGATTTCGGGAATTTCATGTTCACGGACGGCACTTTACCTCTCCCCAGGAATCTGAAAGTAAGCGGGGAAGGTCCTCTGTTCAAGGTCACATGGCAAGAAGAACGGATGTGGAAAACCGTATCCGGAACGGACAGATTACAAATAGGGGTATTATATGACAACGATTCCCGTATCCCCCGGGTCGCCAGCCAGGTAAAAGGAAGACGCGGAGAGCTGCATGAAGAATTTACCCTCGATGAATCCATCGGAAAAAAGGCGCACGTGTACATTTTCTTCTGCAACGAAACCGGCACCAGGTTCTCCGCCTGCCGATATTTCCACGTGAAAATAAATTCATGATAAAACATGAACAAAAACCCGGTCCATGAAATTCCTGTTCCCGATTTTCAATTCTCGATTATTATATTTTACTTTGTACCGGGTTTTTCATTACCGACACGAATGATAAATCAAGCATATAAAAGAGAGTTTGAATGAAATACACGGAATTGGACGACTGCGAAGAATTCTACCACAAAGTAGAATACTACAATAAAACAAAGACCGAACAATTAAGTTACCATTATAAAGAAATACTGAAACTGCTGGGCGAAGACCCCGACAGGGAAGGTTTGGTAAAAACTCCCTACCGCGTGGCAAAAGCCATGCAATTTATGACAAGGGGGTATCACGAGAATCCGGAGGAAATTCTGCGGTCGGCACTTTTTAAAGAAGATTACCGCCAGATGGTTATTGTGAAAAACATCGAGATCTATTCCATGTGTGAACACCATATGTTGCCTTTCATCGGGCAGGCTCACGTGGCGTATATCCCGAACGGATACATCACCGGGCTAAGCAAAATAGCACGGGTAGTGGAAGCTTTTTCCAGAAGACTGCAAGTACAGGAAAGATTGACAAACGACATAAAGAACTGCATCCAGAACACCCTCAACCCCCTGGGCGTTGCCGTGGTGATCGAAGCACAGCACATGTGTATGATGATGCGGGGCGTTCAAAAACAAAACTCGGTAACAACGACTTCCGACTTCAGCGGCGCATTCGAGAAACTCGCCACGCGGGAGGAATTCATCCGGCTGATCAGTAATAAGTTTCATTAAGAAATAAACAAAACGAGTATGAAAAAAGCATTTGTTTTCCCGGGACAGGGAGCTCAATTCGTAGGAATGGGCAAGGATTTGTATGAAAACTCACCCGAAGCAAAAGAATTATTTGAAAAAGCGAACGAAATATTGGGATTCCGCATTACGGATCTGATGTTCAACGGCACCGACGAAGACCTGAAACAAACCAAAGTAACCCAACCGGCGATATTCCTTCACTCCGTGATTCTGGCCAACTCGCTGACCGAAACCCCGGATATGGTAGCCGGCCACTCCCTGGGAGAATTCTCAGCCCTGGTCGCTGCCAAAGCTTTATCTTTCGAAGACGGATTACGCCTGGTACACGCCAGAGCGCTGGCGATGCAAAAAGCCTGCGAAGCCAATCCTTCTACCATGGCCGCAGTGATCGGAATGGCCGACGAAAAAGTAGAAGCGATCTGTAAAGAGATCGACGAAGTGGTGGTTCCCGCCAACTACAATTGTCCGGGGCAGATCGTTATTTCAGGTAGCAACAAAGGGATCGAGACCGCTTGCCAGAAACTGACCGAAGCCGGAGCGAAACGTGTATTGCCTTTAAAAGTCGGAGGTGCCTTCCACTCTCCGTTGATGGAACCGGCACGCCAGGAACTGGAAACAGCCATTAAAAACACCCGTTTCTCAACCCCGGTCTGCCCGATCTATCAGAATGTAGATGCCCAACCTTATACCGATCCGGCTAAGATTCAGGAAAACCTGATCGCCCAATTGACCGCATCGGTCAGATGGACACAGATCATGAAAAATATGATTGCCGACGGAGCTACCTCTTTCCTGGAAATCGGACCGGGCAAAGTATTACAAGGCCTGCTTAAAAAGGTCAGCACCGAAATCGAGACCAACGGTATTCAATAAAAATTACTGAGAGAATCTGAGATTCCGTTGAGACAATTTTTCTAAACAGAGCCTCAGGTTTTCTCAACAAGCACAAATGAATCCCGGCAAACTGAATGTACTTTTTTCCTCTCAAAACAAATTTCCGAAGGTTTCCGATTTTTCTCCAATAATTTTATATCTTTAGCCCTGTATAATGGCTATTGTGTATCTCTATGTCCGACAAAAAATTAAAACGTCGTTTAAATGCTTTTTTCAGATTATTGATTATACTCTCGATTTGTGTAATCACGGTATATTTATTCCCCAAAGTCGGTAGTTTCCAGTATGAATATCAAAAAGGTATGCCCTGGAGATACGAAACCCTGACGGCTCCTTTCGATTTTCCGATCCATAAAACAGAAGACGAATTACAGGAAGAACGGGAAAAATTAGTACAGGAACAAAGTCCGATTTTTATCTTAAATACGAATACGGCCGATCTGCAAACCGGTAAATTCAGGACAGCCCTGCATGCTTTCCGCAATGAAACGACTTCCGGCTCCCTGAATAAACTGACCGACCGGCTCAAAGACATCTATACGGCCGGCATCCTGCAATTGCCCGAAGAGTTGGATGCCAGGAAAGTAAAAACCATTAAAATCGTCGAGAACAATATCGGGCATACCGTAGAATTCGATCAGGTATATACCTTGAAAAAGGCTTATTCGGCTTTAAGCCAGGCTATCGACCAACTCCATTTTCCGAAATCGGTACGGGAAAATATTCTAAGCCTGAACCTGAACAACTATTTGCAGCCAAACCTGGAATTCGACGCCTCGAAAACAACGATCGAACACCTGAACCACCTGAAAAGTATCAGTCTCACAGAAGGCATGGTGCAACAAGGCGATATTATCATCACCAAGCGTGAACTGGTTACTCCCGAAAAGGTAAAGATACTGAATTCCCTCAAAACCGAATACCAGAATAATCTGGGATCTACCGAAACTTATATGCGGACTATCGGCGGTCAATTCCTTTTAGTGCTGGTAGCCCTGCTGGTATTTTCCATTTTTTTCTACTATTCCAAAAAACGGATTTTCTACAACAACCGGGAATTTATATTCCTTTACGGTTTATTTCTAGCCACCATTATGCTCGGTAGTCTGGGATATCATCAGAGTATCAATATGTTTGCGGTACCGGTATTGTTTTTCATCATCATCGTAAACATCCTGATCGGTAGCCGTTCGGCTTTGTATCTTCTGCTGAGCAGTACGCTGCTGATTTCCTACTATGCCCCCAACAGTTACATGTTCGCTTTCATGCAGGTCACAGCCGGCATTGTAGCCATATTCAGTCTGTCGCACCTGCAACGGCGTAGTCAGCTGATCCTGTCTATATTTCTGATTTTTATCACCTATACACTCGTATATATGGCCTTTATCCTGACCCAGGAAGGCGAGATCCGCGGTACCCACTTGTTTGCGCTGATCTGGCTGGCCATCAATTGCCTGCTACTGACACTCACTTACCCGGTGATCTATATCTTTGAACGGATTTTCGGTTATACCTCCGAAATCACACTGATCGAACTCTCGAATCCGAATCATCCGGCCTTGCGCAACCTGACCAAGAAAGCTCCGGGTACCTTCCAGCATTCGCTGATGGTCGCCAATCTGGCCGAGGAAGCTATTTACCGGATCGGCGGGAATCCTTTGCTCACCCGTACCGGTGCTCTTTATCACGATATCGGTAAAACATTCGATCCGATCTTTTTTATCGAAAATCAAAGCGGAGGAATCAACCCACACGACCAGTGTGAATTCGATGTCAGTGCCCAGCACATCATCGACCATGTCCGTAAAGGAGTCGAAATGGCCAAGAAGTATAATTTGCCCGAAGGTATTATCAACTTTATCCGTACCCATCACGGAAAAAGCAAGGTAAAATACTTCTACAATTCTTTTAAAAACAAATATCCTGACCGGGAAATCGACGAATCGCTGTTCACTTATGACGGACCGGATCCGGTCAGCCGGGAATGTGCCGTAGTCATGATGGCCGATGCCGTAGAAGCAGTCTCCCGTACGCTGGTCGACAAGACCGAAGAAAATATCACGAAAGTAGTCAACAATATCATCGACGGGCAACTACAGGACGGGCGCTATGCCAATGCAGACATCACTTTTAAAGACATTGCAACGGTGAAAAAGGTATTTATCGAAATGCTGACTAACATCTACCATTCCCGAATCGCTTATCCTAAACTCAAACAAGAAGAAAAAAAATAAACATTAAAACTTAGGAATATGACACAGAAAGCCATCACAATCAAAGACTTAGCAGAAAAACTAAATATCTCTGTATCTACAGTGTCACGGGCGCTGAAAGATAATCCTGAGATCAGCCAACAAACCCGTAAAACCGTGCAGGCCCTGGCCAAAGAACTGGGCTACAAACCCAATCCCATAGCAGTGGCTTTAAAGACTCACAAAAGTAACACGATCGGCGTGGTGGTGCCTCAGATTGTGAATACCTTTTTCGCTACCGTTGTCAAAAAGATAGAGGATGTTGCCGATAAATACGGATACAATGTACTGGTAGCTTCTTCCAACGAAACTTTCGAAAAAGAAAAGAAAAACATCGATATATTTCTGGCCAACCGTTGTGATGGAATCATTCTGTCTATTTCTAAAGCCACCACTTCGTACGAACATATCAAACAGATTCAGGATATGGGCGTGCCTTTGGTATTATTCGATCGGACTGCGAAAGAACTGGATGTCTCTAAAGTCGTTGCCGACGATGCCGATGCTGCTTTCAAAATCGTACAACATCTCATCCATGGCGGAGCCAGAAGAATCGCCCTGCTAACCGGCCCGGAACAACTTTCTATCGGGAAGAACCGGATGAAAGGGTATCTGAAAGCCATGACGCTGAACAAACTGGAAATCAATACCGACTACATCGTCAGATGTGAAGACTTCTCCGTAAAAGCAGCCAAAGAGGCCACTCAACGGTTATTGAATATGAAAAATATGCCGGATGCCATTTTCGGAATCAATGATGATATGGCCATCGGAGCAATCGAAGCAATAAAAGAAAAAGGATTGAAAATACCGGAAGAAGTAGCTGTTTTCGGTTTCTCCAACAGCAAACGTTCCCGATATATGACCCCTTCGGTCAGCACCATCAACCAATTTCCCGAAAAGATCGGCGAAACGGCTGCCGAGCTTCTTTTCGAACAAATCCTCGACGCCAAACATGCACAAATCCGCGAAGAAGTGATCAACAGCGAACTGATCGTCCGCGAATCCTCCGACCGCTCGTTTATGCAATAAGAACCGATATTCCCCCAATCAGCAATCTGACTGGGGGAATAAATTTCCGTTTTTTTATTCTCCCTTCAAATAATATCCTGCAAATCGTTTATTTCTAATCTCTAACCCAGTACCTTCCAAGGTCTTTCTCAACTCTGATACAAGATTCCGGAGTGCTTTATCCTTAGAATCGAAGAGTATAGCTTTTCCCCAAATTCCTGCATACAACTCTTCGATCTTCACCACCGTTCCCATTTTCCGACACAATAACTTCAAAAGACAAGCTTCATTCGATTTCAGATAACGTTCTTTCCCCTTTACAACCAAGATTCCGGCATTCACACGAAAAAATACTTCGGAAGCAATCCGGTAACACTCCTGTTGTTCCCGACTTTTCACAAAACGATAATGTAAGGCCTTTAATCGGTTGGCTAATATCCCGATATCACTGCTTTTTTCCAAATAATCTTCTACACCGACCCCAAAAACATCGGTCAACCTCTCCACTTCATAATCCGAAGTAAACAACACTACAGCCACCTCCCGTTGGACCTGCTTAAATCTACGTACCAATTCCCAACCGTTTTCTTCCTTCAAGCGAACATCCAGCAGAATCATATCATACCGCTGTTCAGCCATTTTCTGCAACGCCATTTCCCCGTCAGTGGCCGTATCTACGACAAACTCCCCGGTTTGCAAGATCTGTCCGACTGCATTCAACCAGTTTTCTTCATCATCCACATATAATAAATGAATCGTTGTCATCTCTGTTTACTTTTCATGATCAAGACAAAACGGCTTCCCCCTCCTTCCCGGGTCCGGTAGACTATTCTTCCTCCATGTGCCGACATTACCATTTTAACAAAGCTCAATCCCAGTCCTGTTCCCTCCGTCCTGCGTTCCACCGAAGGCGAACGATAGCCCGTCTCGAACATATGTTTCTGATCTGCTTTCTCAATCCCATAACCATTATCCTTTACAAAAATCCATAATCTCGTCCCTTTTCGGACACATCCGACCACAATCCCGACCTCTTCTCTGGAATATTTCACCGCATTCTGGAGTAAATTCCCCAACGCACGTCCCAATTGCAAGCGATCTGCACAAATCATCGGATCTCCCTTCAGCCTACATAAAACCGAAAACCGTACTGCCTTCCGATCCGGAATCTCTCCTTCTATACTTCTCCATACTTCCTGTACCAATACCGGTAATTCAAATACCTCATAGTTCAATACCAATCCCCTCTCATTCACCAGTTTTACCGACATCTTTTTTACCAAAATTTCCAAACGTCCGATGGCTTCCTGCGCTACCCGGAAATTTTTTTGCTGTTGCGAAGTCAAACCGCTTATCCCCTCCCGGTCCACCAAACCCAAGTATGTCCCGGCAATTCCAACCGGTGACTTCATATCGTGATTCACAGTCTGAATATTCAATTCCTCATGCTGCCGGATCCGCTTTTCTTTATGTACCAAATAGTGTTGCCAATAAAAGATTGTAATAGTCAAGACTTAATCTGACAGTTACGTATAAAAAGAATAAATTTGTAAC